>PPYF01638202.1_pt1 | contig 121340 bp, 98 predicted proteins | sample 1559871 | NCBI WGS metagenome assembly PPYF01 (sample SAMN08240021, study PRJNA423297) | Human gut metagenome, whole genome shotgun sequencing project.
TCTTGCCCATGAAGTAGGCTTCGAGCGTATCTACAAGAACGGATTTACCAAAGCGGCGTGGGCGGCTCAGGTAATTATAAGTTTTCCCCTTGTTGGCAAGTTGCCAGATGATATCTGTCTTGTCAACATAAAGGTATCCATCCTTTCTGATTTTTTCGAAAGACTGGATGCCAACAGGTAATTTTCTATCATTTATCTCTACCATAATTCCTAATCTTTGTTTTCCAATTGCAAATTTACGATTATTTTCCGAAACCGCCATACTTTTCTCATCTTTTTTGCACTTTCAAAATAATTACTTACTGAACTTCGCATGGGGTTTAAGTACGGGCTGAAGGCCCAAAAGCTCCTAGCCCAAGGCAGCGCTCTGGGTAATTACGGACACAAACTTGTCGCCCTGTTAAGTAGTTCAAAAGGATGTGACATAAATCCATGACACACCCTCTTTTTCATTTTTGCATAGATTATTCTTCATTACAAGCATATTTTGTCCCTTCAGAGAACACGCCAGGCAATAAGGTGGCAACATATCGAAGTTTTACATCATCCGAGATGAAGGTCTTCTTTTCACAGAGGTTGTCAATAATCTCAGCCCCTTTCAGCATAAACTCCTTCTCTTTCTCGCTGAAGGCATAAATATCATTTCCTGAAACAGGCAAGTCTGCATTGAATGTGTACATCTTGCCGCAAATGTCACACTCTTTCTCATTGAACTGTTGATATTCTACACTCGAAAACTCTCTAAAGTCCTCTTCTTTAGGGATAAACCCTAACTGAAAGATACTCTGTATGGCTTCACCGCCACCGAACAACAAATCAAAAAAATCCATATTTTCTAATTCTTAAAATGAATAATATGATAGACTCTATGTATGCATAATACATTGATACTTCTATCGTTACATTTAATTTTTGCTGCAAATTTAATAAAAAAGATCTATTTTTCGCTCTTAATTAACATTTATAATATTTAATTGATCTTTTTTGATCAAAAAGGTAAAAGAATGATCTAATGCCTCTTTTCTTTATTTTTTTTTGTTCCTTTGTACAATAAAACTAAAGAGTATAGCATTATTAGAATATTCAATTACTCTCGGGTAACTTGATTATCGTCATAATACTTAAAAGACAATTAGGTCATCTCTTTATAAACAAAAAAAATAAAAGTAATAAAATGAGTAAAGCAAAACCATTCATCAAGTGGGTTGGCGGCAAAGGTCAACTCATCGAACAACTAGAAGCGCAACTTCCAGCTGACTTTGATAATTGGGAAGATGTAACTTATATCGAGCCTTTTGTAGGTGGAGGAGCCATGCTCTTCTATATGTTGCAATCTCACAAGAACATCACAAATGCTGTTATTAACGACATTAACCCGAAGTTGACGGCATGTTATGAGGTTATAAGAGATTTTCCACACCAACTGATAGACTCTTTGAGAAATATACAAAAAGAATACTACCAGCTACCAGACGAAGAGGCTAAGAAGGAGTTCTTTATGGAGAAAAGAAAGGCCTTCAATGGAGAATTAGACAGGTTGGATATGTGTACATTATTTATATTTCTCAATAGAACATGTTTTAATGGTCTATACAGAGAGAACAAGAAGGGAGAATTCAATGTTCCATTCGGTAAATATGGTACACCGACCATTTGCGACGAAACGACAATATTGGAAGATAGTCAAATGCTGCAGCATGTAAATATCCTAACCGGAGACTACCAGCAAGTGCTTGAAAGAGCGGAAGGCCGAACTCTATTTTACTTCGACCCTCCATACAGGCCATTGAGCAATACATCAAGCTTTAATGATTACACAAAGCAACCATTCAACGATGATGCCCAGATAAGGCTCAAAGAATTCTGTGATACAGTCAGCAATGCGGGCTACTCGTTTATGCTGAGCAATTCAGATTGCTTTGGAAAGGATGGTAAGGATCGTTTCTTTGATGATTTGTATGCAGATTATCACATAGAACGTGTATGGGCTAAGCGCAACGTCAATTCAAATGCCAGCAAGCGAGGAAGGCTAACAGAAATACTCGTAAGAAATTATGGAAATATAAAGAACCAGAACCTTTTCGAAACAGCTTTTGTTGCAGAGGATAGGCTTCATTAAAACAACAATAAATATGAGTGCACATACTGAAGAAGAGTTTAACCTCTTTTTGTCACAACTCAAAGAAACCAATCAAACATTGGATTTCTTCTGTGACTTCGAAAAAATTAACAACAACGTTGAGGATATCAAGTTAAGTTTATGTATCCTCAATAGTATGATTGGTTCTACTGATTTACGTAAGTCAGTAGAAGCCATCTGGAATAGAGACAAGTCCGCTTTCTCTGTTATGGACATTCTTATTGCCGTAAGAAGAAAAGACAAGAAGAAGGTTATAGATTCTATCGGGAATTGCATTCCTGTAGAGAATTTGTTTAACTCTGTGGACAGCGTTATGGAGTTTCTTGAAGGAACAGGTTTAGCAGAAATCTTTACCTCTAGAAAGGTCAAAGACCTGGTAGATTATGTTTTTGGTATCGAAACAGGCCTTGATACTAATGCTCGCAAAAACAGAAGTGGCAAGATTATGGAAGGTACTGTACACAAAATCCTTTCAGAAGCTGGCATAGAGCACCGCAGTGAAGTATATTCTAGTGAGTGGCCAGAAATCACGTCAGTCCTGGGTGATGATGAAAAACGTTTCGATTTCGTAATTGAGACTCCATCCAAGGTATATCTGATAGAGGTAAACTTTTATAGTGGAGGCGGTTCAAAACTCAATGAAGTAGCACGCTCCTATTCAGATATATCACCAAAAATCAATTCCGTACCAGGCTTTGAGTTCATTTGGATTACAGATGGTAAAGGTTGGAATTCTGCAAAGAATAAGCTACAGGAAGCCTTCAGCATCATACCAGGAGTGTATAATCTGACTTCTATTTATCAATTTATAGAAAATATAAAATCTTAACAAAACATTGTCTGTTTACCCTCCGCTCAAGGATTTCTATAGAGGAGAGCAACATTCTGTGTATGGCTATCAATAGATATAATATGTTATTCTGTTTTTCGAAGAAGATATGGACGAATTATTATCATTTAGTCAACTTATAAAATCTCTAATTCAAGATAACGAGATTTTAGACATCAAAGATGCAAGAGAAATTGTCAAGACAATTAACAATTTTCTCTACACCAATTATGAAAGTATCGGGCATACAAAAGCATTAGGAAACACATATGAATATTTGTCTGACTTTCATAAATATTGGGAAAAGAATCATGCCAAAATTCTTGATTGTCAAATTAACGACGACAAGTGCGAACTTGTAGCAGATGCTTTGCATTCTGTATTTCTTAAAACTAAAGGAAGCGCATTTCAAGAGATTTTCCACACATGTGGTTTATCCCCTAAGGAAATCTGTCGTGTTCGTTTTTTAACTGCAAATCAAGATTTTAGAGGCTCACGTAAATTTTCCGAACTAGCAGAAATTTTCAACAATGACAATTCTATTTTTGACGTAGAATCTATCGAACAAGATCCAGAAGGTTTTCTGAAAGATATAAAAGTCGCGAATTTATCTCAAACAGATAAGCGCATTTCATATGCCCAAAACATAGCAAAATTTCTCTTACAGCACAACTGTACACCTTACGAGCTCATTAAGAAATACGACAATGATATTTACAAACTTCGTACGGCTTTAATAAATTGCAAAGGTGCAGGATACGGCAGCAAAAAAGCAGATATGTTTTTAAGAGACATGGTAGTATTAGGGGTATGGAAGGATGTGGTAAATTTTGACAAGATAAATGTAGCTAGTGATATTAACACTATAAAAGTAGCCTTAAGAACTGGCATTATAAGTACAGCAATACCACTCGTTTCAAGTTTCTTGGATATATTTTGCCACCAATATTCATACATTGACAAAATGAATGCCCTTGCCTGGAGACGTGTATGGGAGTTTTGGCAAGCTAAATATCCGTCAGAAACAATCAGCAGCCCTTGCTTAATGGATTATTTTGTGTATGGCGTTATAGGCAAACAATTCTGCATTCCCTCCTTAGCTATATTTGAATGTGAGACTATGCACCATATTTTCAGATGGCATTCAAGCCAAAATAAAACTTGCCAAATATGTTTTAAAAGGACTAAAAAAAGAACCAATAAAGCTCATGTAATAAAAAAGGTGTTACCATGTAGCGATGCAGAAGGAAGTATTGCTATTCGAAATAGTAAATACATTAAATCTCTTCCTGATGAACAAAAGTTCGACAGATGTCCTTTTTCTGAAATTTGTGGTGAAAGTAAAAATTTAATGCCTCCAAAATCCATCAGTATACTTGGGCAAACCGGGTGGACAACAGCTTATGCTAGAAACGATGAAGGCGGCGGCGGATTAATGGCATAATTATATGATAAAGTCTTATTATAAGTCTCCAAACCGCGACTTCACTCTCCTTCACGGAGACTGCATCCGGCTGATGGGCGAATTTGATTTCAAGTTCGACATGATCTTCGCCGATCCTCCTTACTTCCTGTCGAACGGCGGAATCAGCGTACAGAGCGGGAAGGTGGTGTGCGTAGACAAGGGGGAATGGGATAAGGGCGGCTCGCCCGAACATATCGACCTGTTCAACGAGGAATGGATTGCTGAATGCAGAGAACACCTGACGGAGAACGGAACTATCTGGATTTCGGGAACTTATCACAATATCTTCTCGGTGGCAAACAAACTGACGCAACTTGGATTCAAAATCCTCAATGTCATCACATGGGCGAAGACAAATCCACCGCCCAATATCTCGTGCCGGTACTTTACCTACAGCACCGAGTTCATCATCTGGGCAAGAAAGTGCCCGAAGAAGCCGCACTACTTCAACTATGACCTGATGAAACTGCTGAACGAGAACAAACAGATGACGGATGTATGGAGGCTGCCAGCCATCGCAAGATGGGAGAAATCGCAGGGCAAGCATCCTACGCAGAAACCGCTCGCCCTGCTGGTACGCATCATCCTGGCTTCAACCCGGCACGGAGCATGGATCCTCGACCCGTTCTCGGGAAGCGGAACTACCGGCATCGCTGCCTCGCTGACCGGCAGACGCTATCTGGGCATAGAAAGGGAAAAGGAATATCTGGACCTGAGCATCAGGAGAAGGGTGGAACTGGAGAACGGGAGTATCGTAAAGAGCTACCGCAAGAAGATAAGGGATATCGTGATTGCGGATGGAGAACCGGAAGAGGCTGATATCTTCGGGGTAACGGATGAGAACAGAATTCAGGATTTGCCTTTCTGATTTTTCGCCGACAAAAGCATCGCATTACCTTTACTTTACTGAACTTTCGCATGTGGTTCAAGAACGGGCTGAAGGCCCAAAAGCTCTTAGCCCAGGGCATCGCCCTGGGTATGATGGCAATCAGCAAGGCGCCCTGTAAGGGCAAAAGCCTTATGTTTTTGCCTGGAGTTTTAAAGCTTTTGCCCTTTCAGGGCGACAGGTTTGCGTCCGTAATTACCCAGGGCGGTGCCCTGGGCTAGGAGCTTCTGCCCTTTCAGGGCGTATGGGGTAAAGTCTTAACTCCTCAGCGAACGTAGGGAGCGATAACTCATTTAACTTCTTTAACTCATTTAACGATTTAACTCCTTTACCTCCTGAACCTGCGAAAGCTAATCTAATATGCGAAACTTCAAGATTTCTGCGTTAATATTTGTTTAAAAATCAGTCCTTTTTCGGTGTCGTTAACTTCTTTTATCTGATAATTGTTTAACACAACATAAGACGGGATTCCCTACCCACTCGCTTTTTCAAAGATTTCAGCGGTAAGAAAAGAGGAAAAAAGGGACCCTAAAAAAAAGGCACCCATTTCGGAACCAAAAATAAACGCTTAAAATATGTAAAAACGGACTGAATTCTTAAAATATGTTTATAAAAAGCGGAAAACACCCTTCACCACCCTTCACCCGTAACTATTTGACACACAAAATGTTAAATAAAAAGGTGAAGGGTGAAGGTTTGAAAACTCTTTTTTATATATACGCGCGGCAAGGAAAAAAATCCGTTTTTTCATTTTTCTGATTATCCGGATTTTCCAAAAATCCTAAAAAAAAGAATATAATATAAGATTTAAAATATACCCTTCACCCTTCACCTCGTCACTTTTCCGATGTTTCGCTTCTTCCCTACTTCTTCTTCAAAATACCCCAACAAAAATGGGCGCAAAACCACCGTGTTAAATAGTTTAACCTAGGTTATTCTTTGTAAAAAGCGAGTCCTATAGGACTCGCCGCCTAAGTAAAACATTTTGTTTACCTTCGCAACATGGAACAGAAGAAAAAGATAAGAGAAAAAGATTTGCTGAAATTTATGGCAGAACTTGAAGATGAAGTCAGATTTAAGCTGGCTATCGCAAAGACATGTGGCGTATCACCAACTATGATTCGTAAAGAAACTGGTGGAAAGTCCAATATCGATAAGAGGATTGAAAACATGACGCTCATACCAGAGTACATATTCGCTATGGATAGAGCCATCAAAACCATTCTCATGAAAAAAGATGATGATGATGCCTTCGAAGGTAAAACCTGGGTTCATGAAGAAAATGTCCATCATAAAACAAGATTCCAGTATTATTGCGATGAAGTGGGCATATGGGAACAGAACAAAGGTTCGGTATACTGGAGGGAACATAACAGAGCATGGAGCTACTGGAGAGAAGCCCTTCCCTACAAGAAAATTACTAATCAACTTAAAAAAATATTAGAAGATACAGATTCATAAAACCCAAAAAGAAATGAAAAAGATTAAACCCACAAACGAGACCGGAAATAACCCGGAAACAGAACAGGAGAAAGAGGTCTTGCCCTCTTTTTTCCAGACTCTGAAGACCTCTACCAGCAAGCCTCTCCCCAACAGAGAGGTGCTGGAGTACAACATCATGCATTCGGCACCGGTGAAAACCAATACCGAAGGCTACAGGTCGATGATAAAGGTGGACAAGAGAACGGCAGAGGACATCAAGCACAGGCTGCCCTGCATCACTCCCAGCGTGCAGCTCAAGGGAAGCTCCAAGAAGCTGACTGACTTCAGGAAGGAAACCTACTGGCTGATGCTCGATTATGACGACGTGCCCCCAAAAAACATCGCGGCACTCAGACAGACCGCCCGGAAAATCCCCTTCACCATGGTCTTCTACATCACCGTCTCGGGCAAGGGATTCCGCATCCTGCTCAGATATATGCGGCCTGAAGGATGCAATCTCACTGCCACCGAGCTCCACCAGCTCGCCATCCGGAAAGCCATGAGCATCTACGACAAACTGCTGGGTATCAGCTGCGACAAGCAATGCCAGGACATGGTGAGAAGCTGCGGACTGGCTTACGACCCCGAGGCTTACTTCAACTGGAATGCCGAGGTTCTACCCATCACCCGGGAGGAGGTGGAGAACTTCGAAAAAGCCACAAAGCAACAGGAGGAAAAGAACAGGAAAAGGCAGACGGAGGCTGAAAAACCCAGAAAGAAAAGCCCTCGCAAACAGGAAGACGAGACACCACCCAAAACGCTCACTACCGAAGAGATTCTGCAGTATGTAGACAAACTGGCAGAGAGCTGGGAAGAGCGGTTTGAGGAGCATCATCACAACAGCTATGTAGTGAGATACGCCACATTCTGCCTCTGTTTCGGAGCCGAAAAGGAGGAGGCTGTGAAACACATGGCAGATAAGTTTGGCGGCGAATATGCCGATACCGAGCGGGTGGCACGAGAGATTTACAAGCATACCGAGCGGCTGGGAACCTGGAAGATAAGACAGCAGGGAGATGATGAGCAGAAACGCTATACCAGCATGAGAGCACTGCTGGGATGGCTGGGAGCCCGATATGAAATGCACCACAACACGCTGAGCAACCAGTATGAAGTGCGCGCCATCAACACCGGAGAGAAACTCTATCTCGACTGGACCGAAGTGGATACCCGGGTGAGCAATTCCCTGTTCGTGAAGATGGAACTGGAGAACATCTGTACCACCCAGAAAAAGCTGGATACGGTGATAAGAAGTAACTTCAGTCCCGAATTCAACCCCATGGAGGAATATCTGAAGAGTCTGCCGAAATGGGACCGGAAGACTGACTATATCGCAGAATTGGCCCATCGGGTAACCGTGATGAATACCGGCGGTTACCGCCATACGGAGGAGGATTTTGCCTATGCCTTCAAGAAATGGCTGGTCAACATGGTGGTTTGCTGGGTTCGGCCCGATGTCACCAACCAGTCTATCATGGTTTTCGTAGGCAAGGGCGGCATCTTCAAGACCACGTTTTTCGACCATCTTCTGCCGCCCCATCTGCGCAAGTATTTCGCCAACGATTCTACGGGCGACTACAAGAACAAGGATTTCCTGCAGATGTGTGCCAGCAAGGCGATAGTGTGTCTCGATGAGTTCAGTTGTCTGCGCGGCAAGAACCTGGATTCCTTCAAGAGCAACATCACGAAGCGCAACATCAGCATGCGAATCCCTTATGCCGAGTGGGACTGCATTCTGCAGAACAATGCGGGGTTCTGCGCCACGAGCAATGAGATTCATATCATCGATGATGACGAGAACCGCCGTTTCCTCATCTGGCGCATCGAGAAGATCAAGAGTCCCATCGACTTCCCCTTCAATTACGAGGGCATCTACTCCCAGGCTGTGGCACTGGCTCAGGAGGTGATAGAGAAGCGCCGGAGGGGTGAGCCCTGCGACTGGGTTTACTGGTTTACGAAGGAGGAGAACGAGGAGATACAGCGCCACAATCTTTATTTCCGTGTAAACAACTATATAGCCGAGCGCATCAACAAGTTCTACCGTGTTCCTGATGCCGATACGCCGTCCGAGTTCTGCAAGTTTGTTACGGCGAGTGATGTGATGGAGCGCATCTGCACGAACCCCGCCTTCCGCCAGTCGATGTCGAACAAGGATATATCGATGTTCATGGAGGCGCTGGGGTTCAAGAAGATTCACCGCAAGACGGGCAACGGCTGGAAGGTGATAGAGATGCGTCCTGACGAGATAGAGAACAACCAGAAGATGGATGGCAGCGAGAATATTCCGCCCGAAGATCTCCCATTTTAGGAAATTCTGCTTCGGAGATATTTCCATATCTTTCGGAGGGATTTCCGTATCTTTCGGAGGGATTTTCTTATGATTCGGAGGGATTTCCGTATCTTTCGGAGAGATATTCTTACTGAACTTTCGCAAGTGGTTCAAGTACGGGCTGAAGGCCCAAAAGTTCCAGAAGCAGCACGCCCTGAAAGGGCAGAAGCTCCTAGCCCAGGGCATCGCCCTGGGTATGACGGCAATCAGCAAGACGCCCTGAAAGGGCAAAAGCTTTATGTTTTGTCTGGAGTTTTTAAAGCTTTTGCCCTTACAGGGCGACAGGTTTGCGTCCGTAATTACCCAGGGCGATGCCCTGGGCTAAGGGCTTCTGCCCTTTCAGGGCGTATGGGGCAAAACTTGTGAAAGTTCAGTTTTTTTATTATTCTAAAAAGAACAAATTATGATAGAAGACAGAAGTTACGGGAAGGCAGAGCTCGCCATGCTCTACTTTCCCACCGCTACCCCCAGGGTAGCGCTCAACCGGCTGGTGAGATGGATCAACCGGTGTCCCGAGCTCAAGCAGAGCCTCTGTTCGGGCTACGCCGGCAAGTTTTCCCACTTCTACACCCGGCAACAAGTGGCAGAAATCATCGAATTTCTGGATGAACCGTAAAAAAAAACCTGGAAGGGAATACATACAACACACTATGCATATCCCTTCCAGGGTGAGGTTATTATAGGAAAAAATACCCGTTTTTTAAACGCTTTCGCCCTTAGACTTCCAGTCGTCAATCGTCCCCGTCTTAGACGAGAAATTGCAGCCTATCAGGTAAATCGTTCTGTTGTCTGTAGCATACTCACGGGCATATCCTTTTTCCTCGATTTGTTTCAAGGCTTCAGTCGCTGACCCTTCACGCTTAAATTCGAAGATATATACAAACATTGGAGTCTCAATAATGCAATCAACCCGTCCTTCACTTTGCTCCTTTTCTATTAGAACGGTAAAACTGCTTATCATGCGAATCACCAGGTAGAAGGTATATTGGAAGTATCGCTCTTTTTCCCGCTCGTCATCTTTGCGTCGCTGACTATATGGTATACTGGCGAAGAAGGAAGTGAGTAGTTTCTCCAATTTGTCACAATCTCCCATCTTCATCGTATTAACAACTTCTACGACCCAAGCATCAGGCGATTCCTTGGGCTTCAGATAGTTGGCAGCCACCATGGTTACGAAACCAGCTTTTACTTCATCGTTTGGAAAATCCAAGAGATAAGAATCGGTATCCATGTTCCAATCCTTAATGGTGAGATAACCACTCTGGTAAATCATTGGCAATGGAGCCTCTGTATCCGCCTTGTAATCTATAAAACTGCTGGTAGGATAAAATTTCCCTGTCAGTTCATTGAGGTTTTCGTCGAAGTGAGCTAATAAGCGGACCAGATAAGTAGGTGAACCTGTACGGAACCAGAAATCACTCAGGATTTTCTTGCTCAGTGAGTTCAAGATACTGAAAGGATTGTAGATGTCGAGCATGCTTGGGCTGAAATGGTAACCGTCATATTTGCGCTTGAGCCGATATTTCATCTCATCCTCAGACACTTTATATCTTGTAGCCATTGCCTTGATTTGCTCATCAAAGACAGAATACAGTTCCTCTTCCGTGATGCCGCAAAGAGCCTCGTAGCGGTCGTCCATGCTGATGTCATCTGGTTGGTTGAAACCACTGAATACGCTTACTTGCGAGAACTTGGTAACACCAGTCAACAGCACGAATTTCAAATCTCTGTCAGCTGCCTTGAAGACACTGTAGAAACCTTTCATAATCTCGCGATGTCGGTCTTCCAGCAAACGTTCGTTGCCTTCAGAATCGAAGGTCTTTAACCCTGTGTCTAAAACATCCAGTAAAGGTTTGTCATATTCATCAATCAGGACAACGGCGCCAAGTCCTGTCTTTTCGTGGGCAGCTTTCAAAACAGCCATAAATCTGTCTCCCAAAGTATTGGCCAATGGGTTTCTGCCATAATTCAGTTCTTGGGTTTCAACAAAAGTCTGCAAGGTTTTTTCCAATTCGCCTGCCTGTGTGAAATTCTTGCCGTTGAAATCAATATGAAAAACAGGATATTGCTTCCATTCTTTTTCTAACTGTTCGATGGCAAGTCCTTTAAACAATTCTTTTTTTCCTTGGAAGTAGCATTCCAGGGTAGAAATCAACAAAGACTTTCCGAATCGTCTTGGACGACTCAGAAAATATATATTCCCATTGTGTACTAAATCATAAATCAAGTCTGTCTTGTCAAGATAGACATAACCATCATCTCTGATTTTTCCAAAGTCTTGTATTCCTATAGGATATTTCATATTGTTGCTTTTTATTGAATTTTTGGCAAAGTTACGAAAAAAGTTGGTATCTGCAAAATAATGCGGAATAAAATGTCTTTATTTTCAGATAAAAGCAATTCTTATGCTATATATCCCTGCGCTCCGCTCTACATCGTTGAAAGTTCAGTAACATAAAAAAATACCACTTTTTTCAACCTTTTTTTCCCGAATCCCTGCAAATCGCACAAATCGCATAGTTGGGGGGTCGGGAATGTTGTATCTTTGTATCGTCAATCAGAGAGGTTGATGCAGCAACGGTCTCGGCGGAGACACAGACTGCTTTTTACTAAAACTAAATTATTAAAAGTATGATTCTCATCAAGTTAGTGAAGAACAAGAACAAGACAATCAAGGAAGCGTATGGCAAATATTATGCGCGACCAGTAGTAACAGAAACCATCGGTATCGATGAACTCGCCGAACACATGGCGAGCCACAACACCCCGTTCTCGAAGGGTGCCATCAAAGGCCTTCTCACCGATATGGTGAGCTGTGTGAAGGAGCTCGTACTCCAGAACAAGGCAGTGAAGATAGACAACCTTGCCATCTTCTCCATCGGCATCATCAACAAGATGGGAGCCGCCAGCATCAAGGAGTGGAGCCTCGCCAAGTTTGTAGAAGGCTACCGCCTCAGAGCACGTGCTACCGGCAAGCTCAGCAACACCCAGCTCTCTCTCGATGCCAACGCCAAGAACGCCATGGATCTCCTCAACTCTAGCGAGAGCGCTGCAGGCGATACCACCACTGGCGATAACACACAGGGCGGCGGAACCACTGGGGGCGGCGGTACATCACAAGGCGGCAGCACCGACGGAACAGGCGACAGCGGAGACGGTCTGGAGTAGTGATCCGTCTCTCAAATATGCGAAACGACAGAAGAAGGAAGGAGTGAACTGACTGGCGACAGGGATATTCCGAAGGCACAAAGCGGCTGGTTTTCATCCTGACGATTACGGATAAACAGCAAATCATAATGACCCAAGAACCTGCCTTTTACGGGTATCCGGGCTGGCATTTCCTCCCCCGCCCTTCTTCTTCCAGAGACGCTTACTGAAACTAAATTTCAACCACTAAAACAAGCATGTGACTATCATTATCCACTTAGTATTAATCATTAAAAAACAAAGCAAAATGAAAAAAGTAAATTGGAAAAACATCATCAACTTCCTCATCACGGTATTAACAGCTGTAGCCAGCTCATTCTGTGTACAGAACTGCTAAAAGAAGGGAGGTTGCCATGACACAGAAACATCGTAGCATTTCACTCATCGTGATCCACTGTTCTGCCACGAGAGTGACTCAGGATTTCACATTCGAGCAGTTGGAGGCCTGCCATCTTGCCCGCGGTTTCAAGAGTATCGGCTATCATTATTACATCACAAAGGATGGTGTGGTATATCCGGGTCGTCCGGAATCAGAGGTAGGAGCCCATGCCCGTCATTACAACGCCCACAGCATCGGCATCTGTTATGAGGGAGGTCTCGACAAGAACGGCAAGCCTGCCGATACGCGTACTCCAGCCCAGAATCAGGCTCTGTATTCGCTTCTGGAGAGCCTCTGCCTCTCCTATCCTGATGCAGAGATACTGGGCCACCGCGATTTGCCAAACGTTCACAAAGACTGTCCGTCGTTTGATGTCAAGCAATGGCTGAAGTTGGTAGATTTCCACATCTAGCCGAAGCCAGAAGATATAGATGTCTATACTTAGAAAATTACTAAAAAAGGGTGTGTCATGCAGTTATGACACACCCTTTTTCTGTTTAAGAACATAAACGCAGGCTCGTAAGTCAGCTAGGCGTATTAGAAAGAAACTCATCAACAAAAGACTGGGGAGTCATTATTTTGATTCGTTTATTATCTGAGACACCAACGAAGTCTTTAACATTGATAGTCAACAAAATGTCAGCACCACAATTAATAGCCGCCTGATATTGATAACTATCTTCTAAATCTCTAAAGTTTTCATCCTCAACTCCTTGTTTCAGTCCAAATCTTGAAGCAGACGAAATTTGGAAAGTGTCAAGAATGCGGAGCAGAATTTTCCTTTCCTGTACTAAACGTTCAGGATTGTAGATACTCATTCTTCGTAATTGTTTATCCACGAGAAAAGTGATGGTATAGAATCCTCCTTCAGACAAGAACAAAGTATGACTAGTAGATGCCAAGGTAAGAATTTTAGCCACAGCATCAAACAGAAGTCTTTTTTCTAAAAATTCCGTTATAATATTGGTATCACAAAAGATTTTCATATCCCATATTTTTCTTCCAGATACTCATCACGCAGTTCTTTATCACTTTTATCTGAAGCGAACATGCCGCCCATTTCTTCCCAACTGAACATTTTTGACTCAGCAGGAGCTTTCATATCTTCCTTTTCAGATATATCAACAACAATTTTTTGCAGGATTTTATTTACCCAATCCTCAATATTAAGTTTATCTTTTCTTGCAAAGATTGCCGCTTTGTCATATACATCTGGTCTTAATGTAATTGTTGCCATAATAATCTTTTTCTATTTAGCAATTGCAAAACTACATTTTTTTATTGAAAGTGCCAAATGAATTTGAAAAAAAATGCATTATTTTACTCTTTTTCCTCATATAACGGAATTTTTCCCGAATCCCTGCTAATCGTACAAATCTCTCAAATATGCGCAACGACAGAAGAAAAATAAGTGTTATCCATAGAAAATTACTAAAAAAGGGTGTGTCATGCAGTTATGACACACCCTCTTTCTATTTATCTATTTCTTCTTCGGCAAACCTATCTTCTTGCCTACCTTGAAACGGTCGAAACCTTCGCCATAAACACCGATGACGGCACTCTGGCTGACAAAGGCGGTAGGATCTATCTCGTCGATGAGACGGAATATCTTCTGAGACTCACGCTGACGCGCCAACACAAAAAGCATGTGGACATCCTTGCCGCTGTAACAGCCATGACCATCCATCACCGTACAACCTCGGTCGGCAGCGGTATTGATGGCTGCACTGAGCTCCAGATATTTGTCGCTGATGATGAAGAACTGAACCGAACGGCGCAACGCATTCACCACATGATCTACACAGAGCGACTGCACAAAGAGGCAGACATAACCGTAAATCACCATCTCCCAATCGCGCAATACCAGATATGAACTGGTGATGATGCACAGGTCGCAAATCATGATGGCATGACCCAGGGAAATGTTCCAGTACTTGTTGATCATCGCTGCTACGGTATCAGAACCACCCGTAGAACCATTGCAGGAAAGACCCAGACCGGCACTGCTGCCCATGAAGAACGCACCGATGACCGTTGCCATGAACGGCTGGTCGTGAAGCAGCGGCGTCATGCCTACTGTATGCGTCTCTATCAGACGGGTAGTTAAGGCAAAGATACCAACACCATAGATGGTCTTCAGACAGAACTTATAGCCCAGAATGCGGAATGCGATGAGAAGCAGGAACACATTGAGCGCCAGATAAGATACAGATGCCGGGATGCCAAATCCCCAGTAAAGGATAGAAGCGATACCTCCTACACCACCCATCGTGATATGATTGGGAAGCAGGAAGATGTTCAAACCGATACTACCTTCTATCATCGCCAGGGCAATGATAACGTAGTCGCGGATTTCATGAAGTTTTGTTTTTCTCGTCATATAAATATACGTATTTCTTAAAATGCGGTGCAAAGGTACTAAAAAATAAGTAAAAAAAGGGCAGCTACGTGAAATATTACTTAAAAAACAAATCTTTTTTATGAAACCGGCACCTTAATTCGAAAAGATTTCCTATTTTTGCAGAAACTATGCATTATTAATAATCAAAAATTTCTAGTCTATGGCTAATTACGAAAATGAAATCAACTCGTGGCCAGTTCTGAAAAACGGACTGCACTACAAATGGCTTGTCGACTACGCTGCATTCAGCGCCTTCGGTACTTTTGAGCTCACAGCAGAGGAATGGGAAAAACGCGACCTTATCGTCAACTTTAAAGGTAACTCTGAGCTCACTACGGAGATGGACCATCAGGAAGCCCTGAAGAAGGCTATCGAAATGGTATCAGACAAGCTGAAGAGTCTTTTGGGCGAAGAGGCAGCACAGTTTACCCTGGTCTGCATTCCTGCAGCTCTTGAGGCGCATACCAAGCGCCGTTTCAAGGAGTTCAGCGAGGAGATATGCAAGGCTACGGGCATGACCAACGCCTACCCTGCCTTCAGCTACACGCATGATGTAGATGAAGATGGCGATCCTGTAGATGAACTCCATATCGACGAGGCTTTCTTCCAGGGCAAAAAGATCATTCTCTTTGATGACATCATCGCATCCGGCAATTCGGTAGCCAAGTTTGCCGACCAGCTGGAAGGATATGGTGCCAAGGTTGAACTGGCGCTAGCACTGGGAAAAAAGATTTCTGACGGATATGACCAGAAATAAGATACTATAAATTAATAGTTTTTTAGGCACGGATTACCGTGCCTAAAAAAAACGTTTATTATCAGAAAGCGATTTGCTTTCCCTTTTCTATGAACTCTGCATTCACGATGTCGATATCCTTCCACATCGCCATATCCGACTCCAATGCGGCCAGGCTTGAGATATCCTCGCCATAACTGAAGAGGCGCTCTATCATCACACCATAGGTAAGATGCTCTATCTTCTCTATCGGATGAAGAACCACTGATTCCTCAAAACTGCTCTTCTTACCATTCCGGATTTCTACCAGCAAACGGGCACGTAACAGTTCCTTAACCGACTGGTTGACAATCTGTTGAGGTATCTTCGTTAAATCATGAATTTCTTTCGGAGTATACGCCTGTTCGCCCTGATTGAAGCGACGACATACCAGATGCATCACTACCCCACAAACCTTGATGCGCTGCATCAGTTTCAGATGATCGTACTGCAAATCACCATCATAATAATGGATATTCTGGTTGGTATGGCAAAGCAAGGCACCAAACACTACGATAGCCCACGAAATCTGAAGCCATAACAGGAAAAGCGGAATGGCTGCCAGCGAACCATAGATGACATTGTAGCTGGACAGAAAAACCTGCAGATAGATATATCCATACTGAAGTGCCGTCATGCAGACACCCGCCAGGAACGATGGAACCAGGGTACTGCGCACCCGGATATAGGTATTCGGGATGACATAATAGCAGAACACGAAGAACAGGAACATCGGAACAAAAGCCGCCAGATGAAGGATGAACGAAGGAATGGTATCACCGATATCCGCTATCCTGTCTACATTATCCACCATATTCACCGTCCATACATTGATGCTCGAAGCAAAGAGTATCAGCAGTCCCAGACCAAACAGAATGGTAGGATATTCGGTAACAATCTGCTTCCATGAACGCTCGCCCGTATGCCAGATATCATCGAAGGTAAGCTCTATCTTCTGCATCAGCGAAACGATGGTATAGAGAAACATCACGATACCCGTACCGATGATATAGTTGCTCTGCGTATTCTCGATATAATTATGAACGAAGTTAACGATAGTCTGCGCCACAACGGGCTGTGCCTCGAAGGTGGTAGAGAGCCAGGATTCGAGCAGAGAGGCATAGCCGAAACCACGGGCTATGACAAACATCATAGCCATGAAAGGTATCAGAGCCATGAAGGAGGCGAAAGTCAGGGCAGCCACATCCCTTGCCCACATATCCTTGAGATAGAAGATACGACCGGCAAGCATACCCATCTTGAGCCAAGACTTGAGTCTGCCCCGGAAGTCTTTGATATTAGAAGAATTGAACTCTCTGATATCTTCGTAAAAACCTAGTATTCTGTCTATTACCCCCATAAGCTTAAAGTATTGGTTTCACGATAAAACATCAAATCCCTCCACAACACCACCGGGATGCCGTGAAGGGATTTGTCTTAGTATAATTGCTTCAGTTCTATGGATTAATAGAACTTGAAGTAGTTGCGAGCATTGTTGTAAGAGATATCCTCAACCATGCGAGAGAGGCTCTCCATATCGTTAGGAAGCAAGCCCTTCTCTACATCATTGCCGAGGAGGTTGCAGAGCAAACGACGGAAGTACTCGTGACGTGGGTAGCTGAGGAATGAACGTGAGTCAGTCAACATACCTACGAAACGGCTCAGGAGACCCAATACAGAGAGTGCGTTCATCTGGCGAGTCATACCATCGAGCTGATCGTTGAACCACCAGCCAGAACCAAACTGGATCTTACCTGGGCAAGAACCATCCTGGAAGTTACCGAGCATGGTAGCAATTACCTCGTTGGCACATGGGTTCAAAGTATAGAGGATAGTACGTGTGAGCTTACCCTCCATGTTGAGCTCATTGAGGAAGCTGCTCATAGCCCTGGCTGTAGTGAACTCACCGATAGAATCGAAACCGGTATCAGCACCGAGCTTGTTGTACATCAATGTATTATTGTCGCGAATAGCACCATAGTGGTACTGCTGTGTCCAGTCGGCAGCGTGATCCATCTCAGCGCAAACCTTGAGGAATGCATGCTTGTACTGACGGATTTCGAGAGCAGAAAGCTGCTGGCCACGCATAGCCTTGGCAAAGATAGTCTCAATCTGAGAATCTGTGTATGGCTCATCGTAGAACTCCTCGATACCGTGGTCGCTCAACTTACAGCCGTTCTCAGTAAAGAAGTCGTGACGCTTCTGCAAAGCATCAACCATATCCTGGAATGTAACGAGGTTAACACCTGCTACCTCACCGAGCTTGTTCATATAGTCAGCGAAATCTGGCTTCTCGATGTTCATAGCCTTGTCAGGACGCCAAGCTGGAATCATCTTGATTTCGAAACCGCTCTCACGTGTCTGCTTGTGGTAACGCAGGTCATCGATTGGGTCGTCTGTAGTACAAACGCACTCTACATTGTAATGACGCATCAAGCCACGAGCGCTGAACTCAGGCAACTGCAACTTCTCGTTACACTCATCGTAGATTTCACGGGCTGTCTTAGGGCTGAGCTGCTTATCGATACCGAAAGCAGTCTTGAGCTCCAGATGAGTCCAGTGATAGAGAGGGTTACGGAAAGTATAAGGCACTGTCTCAGCCCACTTCTCGAACTTCTCCCAGTCGCTAGTATCAGTACCTGTGCAGAAACGCTCATCTACACCATTGGTACGCATAGCACGCCACTTGTAGTGGTCGCCGCCGAGCCAAAGTTCTGTAATACTCTTAAACTTGTGATCATTTGCTACCATCTCAGGGATGAGGTGGCAGTGATAATCGATAATTGGCATTTTAGCCGCATGATTGTGGAAAAGATCCTGTGCAGTCTTAGTGTCGAGCAGGAAGTTTTCATCCATAAATTGCTTCATAATTCGTTATCGTAGTTTTTAAATGTTTATTTATTACTATGAATTGTAGCGCAAAGATACAACAAATATCGGAAAAAAGAATCGTTTAAGCGAAATATTTTTGATTATTTCACTTAAACGATTACGTTGGGTTGTATTATACAATGATTCTTGTCTTATGATAGCTTTCACGGAACTCGCTTGGCGAGCATCCTTTCTTTTTCTTGAAGATGCGGTTGAAGTTGCTGAGATTGTTGAATCCGCAATCAAAACCTATCTCGCTGATACTCTTGGCGGTATCTACCAGCATGCGGGCAGCATAACCCAGACGCAGGTCGATGATATACTCAGAGATATTTCTGCCGGTATGGAGCTTGAAGAAACGGCTGAACGCACTGCTGCTCATGCCTGCCAGCGAGGCAAGCTCCGGCAGACGGAGTTCATCCATATAGTTCTTGGAGATGAAATTCTTCACCTTCAGAATGCGCCGGCTATCGTCTTCAACCGTTACCTTGGCATAACTGCTGGAAGCCAGCGTGCGGGCATTTTCGCAGCGTGACAACTCATAGAGAATGGTCAGGAACTGCTGTACAGCATAGAATCCGTCCTTTACGGTACTTAAAGTATCGAGCAGTCCGTATACCTTCATGATTGCCTGCATCGGGAATGAGAGTCCCTTCTTTGCTTCCTGCATCATACGGGTGATGCTGGCGTACGGATTTCTTCCGAAAAGGGTTTCATCACCCATGGAGAAATCAAACTGGATGGTAATCTCACGGATGTCATCGCTGTGGCATTCGTTCTGTTCCCATACATGCTCCAAATCAGGCGATGTGATGAGACAGAGGTCATAGTCGCCTATCACCTCCTGCGAATCGCCAACGATTCTCCTTACTCCCTTTGCATTCTCTACAAAGTTCAACTCGTACACCGAATGGTTATGGATAGGATAAGTAAACTCCTTCTTGTGTCGGTCTGCAATATAGAGCACATCCTTACCCATCAGCGGTGTTATCTCGTGTATGATTCTTCTATCATCTACCATGGTACTAAATGATTAATAACTAATCACTATTTTAGATATTCAAAGTCTTCAGAATGTCGCTCATCTTCTGCTTGGTTGCGATACGGGTAGGAACCAGAGGCAGACGGAGCTCGTTCTCGATGAAGCCCATATCATTGAGCAGCGCCTTTACGCCGGCAGGGTTACCGTCAACGAAGAGCAGACTGTAGAGCTCAGTGAAAGAATGATGAATCTTACGGGCTGGCTCATATTCGCCACGGAACTCGAGACGGATCATACGGCTGAAAGCCTTAGGCAGGGCATTGCCGATAACAGAGATAACGCCGGCAGCACCACTGGCAATCATTGAGAAGGTAAGCGCATCATCGCCGCTGATAACATCAAAATTATCAGGCTTGTTCTTGATAATCTCATCTACCTGCTCCAGACTGCCACTAGCCTCCTTCACGGCTACCACATTAGGGAAGTCGCGGGCGATACGGCAGGTTGTTTCAGGCTTCATGTTGACACCGGTTCTGCCAGGAACATTGTAGAGCACGATAGGCAGCGGACTAACCTGAGCGATGGCCTTGAAGTGCTGATAGAGACCTTCCTGAGAAGGTTTGTTGTAGTAAGGACAGATACTGAGGATGCCATCGATGCCACTCCAGTCTGAGTTCTTGATTTCTTCAACGACAGCAGCAGTATTATTACCGCCACAATATTTCAATATCTTGATGCGACCCTTGTTCACGTCTTTCACCAATTCTGTGATTTTATCTTTCTCTTCCTGTGTAAGACATGGAGCCTCACCAGTTGTGGCAAGGATGCAAAGGAAGTCTGCACCATTGTCAATTTGAAACTCTACCAATCGCTTGAGCGACTGATAATCAACCGAGCCATCGGTGTTGAAAGGAGTAATAAGGGCAACACCTAAACCCTTGAATATGTTCTGTGCCATAATCTATAATATCAAAAACGTTGGCAAAAGTACACAATTATTGTCAATTTGCAAAATAAAATTGAACTTTTCTTTCAAGATTGTACCATTTTTGAAAAAAATCTGTATTATTATACCATATTTCACGTTTTTTTAGTAACTTTGCACCCGAATTAAGCAAAGAACGTAGAACAAATCAAAGCTCAAAGTTCATAGCAAAAAACAAAAAAGTTCAAAGATCATCATGAGATATTTCATATTCTTCGGTTACGACGGCACCAACTACCACGGCTGGCAGATTCAGCCCAATGCCAATTCGGTGCAGCAGGAGTTGCAGCGCGCCCTCTCCATACTTCTGAGAAAGGAAATGGAGGTGGTGGGAGCAGGAAGGACCGATACCGGCGTACATGCACGACACATGGCAGCCCATTTCGATACCGACAGGATTCCGATGGAACCCGACCAGCTGGTATACCGCCTGAACCGCATCCTGCCCCGCGACATCGCCGTATACGAAGTAAGGGAGGTAGCCCCAGAGATGCATGCCCGTTTCTCAGCCATCTCGCGCACATACCATTATTATATACATACGCAGAAAGATCCGTTTGAGCGCCATTATTCACTGCAGATGAACTATCCCCTGAATTTCGAGAAGATGAACGAGGCGGCTCAGCATTTTCTGCATCACGAAGACTATGCAGCGTTCTGCAAGGCGGGTGGCGACAACAAGACCACCATCTGCCACGTAACAGCCGCCCGATGGATACAGACCTCTCCTACCACCTGGTATTTCGAGATTACTGCCAACCGTTTCCTGAGAAACATGGTGAGAGCCGTAGTGGGAACGCTCATCGATGTAGGCAGAGAAAAGATTACGATGGAACAGTTTCTCGATATCCTGCACAACGGAAGCCGCAGCGATGCAGGCGAAAGCATGCCGGGTAACGCATTGTTCCTGGAAGAGGTAGGGTATGATTTCAAAGATTAAATGATTAGAAACACAAGGGCGCGAGCCTCATTCAACATTCAACATTCAACATTTAACATTCATAAAAATGTGGTTAGTATTAGCATTTCTCTCAGCAGCGCTGCTGGGATTTTATGATGCCTTCAAGAAGAAGGCGCTTTCAGGTAACGCAGTGATTCCCGTGCTCTTTCTGAACACGCTCTTCTCATCGCTCATCTTCCTGCCGTTCATCGTGATGAGCTATACAGGAAATTCGCTGGATGGAACGATGTTTCATGTAGCAGAAGGCGGATGGGAAGTTCACAAGTACATCGTGCTCAAGAGTTTCATCGTATTGAGCAGCTGGATCTTCGGTTATTTCGGCATGAAACACCTGCCACTCACCATCGTGGGACCTATCAACGCCACCCGACCGGTAATGACACTCGTGGGTGCCCTGCTGGTTTATGGTGAGGTACTGAATCTGTATCAGTGGATTGGTGTCATACTTGCCATCATCTCCTTTGCCATGCTTTCGCGCAGCGGCAAGAAAGAGGGTATCGACTTCAAGCACAACAAATGGATTTACTTCATCGTGCTGGCTGCCGTTCTCGGTGCAATAAGCGGTCTCTACGACAAGTATCTGATGGCTCCGCCAGAGAATGGTGGTGTAGGATTAGACAGAATGATTGTGCAGAGCTGGTACAACATCTACCAGTGTTTTCTCATGGGAGCCATGCTGCTGATGATATGGTGGCCTACCAAGAAGAATTCTACCCCATTCCACTGGCACTGGAGTATCATCTTCATCAGTATCTTCCTTTCGGCAGCCGACTTCGTTTATTTCTACGCTCTGAGTCTGCCTGGCGCCATGATCAGTATCGTGAGCATGATTCGCCGTGGTTCGGTTATCGTCAGCTTCCTCTTCGGTGCAGCCATCTTCCATGAGAAGAACCTCAAGGCGAAGTTCGTAGATCTCCTCCTCGTTCTGCTCGGAATGCTCTTCCTGTACTTCGGAACCAAGTAATGATTAGATAAAAAAAAGTCTTGCAAGCATGTAGCCTGCAAGACTTTTTTTATGTTTTATGTTTTTACCAGATATGTGCACGCTTGTTCTTAGGAACAAAGAGCTTGTCGCCCTTCTTGATGTTGAATGCCTTATACCATGAATCCACCATTGGGAGGGCACCGTTTACACGAGCCTCGTTTGGAGAGTGAACATCAACGGTCATCAGATACTGCAGGTACTCAGGACGGGCATTGCCTGCCCATACACGTGCCCATGCCAGGAAGAAGCGCTGTTCTGGAGTAAATTCATCCTTCACACCCAACTTCTCTGTCTTCATCACATTCTGAAGTGCACGGAAAGCGATGTTCAAACCACCATTGTCACCGATGTTCTCACCCAGGGTCATCTGGCCGTTTACCTTCTTGCCAGCCAACTCAATCGTGTTGAAATGGTCAACCAGGATCTTGGTGCGAGACTCGAAGTTCTTCTTGTCAGCAGCAGTCCACCAGTTGTGCTGGTTACCGGTCTTGTCAAACTGGCTGCCCTGATCGTCAAAGCCATGACTCATCTCATGACCGATTACAGCACCGATACCACCATAGTTCATCGCATCATCGGCTGTTGGGTCGAAGAATGGAGGCTGGAGAATAGCTGCAGGGAAGCAGATCTCGTTGGTAGTTGGGTTATAATAAGCATTGATAGTCTGAGGAGTCATTCCCCACTCTGTCTTATCTACCGGCTTGTTCACCTTGCGGGCGATTTCATCCTTGGTAAAGAACTCAGAGATATTTGCCATATTCTCGTAGAGAGAAAGACTGTCATCTACCTGCAATCCGCTATAGTCCTTCCACTTGTCAGGATAGCCGATCTTGATGATGAAGTTCTCCAGCTTGTCCTTAGCCTGTGCCTTGGTAGCAGCACTCATCCATGTAGCCTCGTCGATGCGCTGTGAAAGCGCAGTCTGGAGATTGTGAACCAGTTCGAGCATACGCTTCTTGCTGCTCTCCGGGAAGTACTTCTCTACGTAAATCTTTCCGATAGCCTCGCCCAACACACCGCTCACGGTACTTACGGCACGCTTCCAGCGAGGACGGTCCTGCTGAACACCGCTCATTACCTTGCTCAACTCAAAGGATACGGCACGGAAATCATCGCTCAATACGCTGGTTGCACCAGAAATCACCTTGATCTCTGCGTATGTCTTCAGATCATCCAGAGAGGTCTCTGCGAGAATCTTCTCAACCTCGTGGATTGGTTCAGGCTGACCCACGCAAATTTCCTTGAAAGCAGGGAAACCGGATGCCAGGAACACATTGCCCCAGTCGATGCCAGGATAATCGAGCACGAGCTGGTTGTAGGTCATCTTGTGATAGTTCTTGTCGATGTCGCGGAGCTGTACCTGGCTATAGCTTGCCTTAGCGATGCGGGTCTCGATAGCCATCACAGCCTCCATCTTCTTCTGGGCGGTAGCCTCGTCGTTGCCTACCATCTGGAAGAGCTTCTTCATATAAGCCTTGTATGCATCACGAATTTTCTTGGTCTGCTCGTCATCGTTTACATAGTAATCGCGTACACCAAGACCGAGACCACTCTGGTCTACCTCAACGAGGTTGTTGGCGGCATCACGAAGGTCGGCGCCCACACCGATGCCATACATCATGGTACCCTCGCCACGGAAATCGAGCTGAGCGGTAACGAGCTGATACTCTCTGCGGTCCTTGATGGCTGCAATGCGGTCGAGAGTTGGCTTGATAGGTGCCCATCCCTCCTTGTTCAGGCGAACGCTGTCCATACGGAGGTTGTAGAGCGAACCGATCTTCTGTCCGAGTGAACCCTTCTGTTGTGGCTTGGAAGCATATTCAAGGATGATGTCCTGGATGCGCTTCTGGTTCTGCTCAAAGAGGTCGGTGAAAGCACCATTGTCGGTATGCTCGGCATCGAGTGGATGATTCTTCATCCAGTTGCCTGCGGCATAGCGATAGAAATCATTACCCGGCTTGATGGTCAAGTCCATGTTGGTCTTGTCAATACCGGAGCCCAACTTCTCCTGCTGGGCAAAAGCAGTTGTTGCACTGAGCAACAATGCTGCGAATAATACTTTTGTTCTCATTATTGTTTGTATTTAACTGTTTCTTTTTTTATAAGGGCGAGACCTGCAAAGGTCAGGGCGCCATTCAGCATCAGAAGCTCATAGCCGAACTTATAGCCCACATACTGCGAGGTAAGGGTATCGATGGCGAAGCAGATGAGCGGACTGGCGATGCAGACCCATGGCGACCAGCGGTCGTTTACCTGACGCTTGGTGAGCAGACTGAAGGCAAACAAACCCAACAGCGGACCGTAAGTATAAGAGCAGAGGATGTAGATGGCATCTATCACGCTCGTAGAATTAATCGCCTTGAAAGCAATGATGAAGAGCATGAAGACGAAAGCCACCAGCAGATGCATACGCTTGCGGAGCTTCATATTCTCTTTCCTACCCAATATATCCACACAGAGACTCGTAGTAATGGCGGTCAAAGCAGAATCGGCACTGGAGAAACTTGCCGCCACAATGCCGATGGTAAACAAGACCACCACCAGGTTTCCCATCGCCCCCGAAGCCGCAAACATCGGCAACAGATCATCAGGAGCATCAGGCAAAGCCACTCCCTGTTTCTGAGCCAGCATCATCAGCAACACACCCAAACTCAGGAAAAGCAGATTGGCAGGCACAAAGGCAAAACCATAGCTGCAAACATCCTTCTGGGCCTCACGGAGCGACTTGCAGGTAAGATTCTTCTGCATCATGTCCTGATCAAGACCGGTCATCACAATCACTACAAAGACACCGCTGAGGAACTGTTTCCAGAAATTCTGTTTCGACATCCAGTCATCAAAGACAAAAATACGGGAATGACTGTCGTGAGCAATCGCAGTGATCGCTTCGGAAGGAGTCATGCCCAACGCCGACATCACCTGACAGATAATGAGGATGAGCGCAGCAAACATACAGAGCGTCTGAAAGGTATCCGTCCACACCAGCGTCTTGATGCCACCCTTGCGCGTATAAAGCCAGATAAGCAGTACCATGACAGGAACCGTGACCCAGAACGGAACACCAATCCCATCGAGCACGAAACGCTGCAAGAGGATACAGACGACAAAGAAACGGACCGCCGCACCCGTCATCTTGGACAAGAGGAAGAACGAAGCTCCAGTCTTATACGAACGTTCCCCCAACCGCTGCTGCAGATAACCGTAAATCGTAGTGAGATTATACCGGTAATAGATAGGTAGCAAAAGAAAGGCAACCAGGAAATAACCCAGGATGAAACCGATGCACATCTGAAGGTAGGTCATATCCGTTCTCATCACCATGCCCGGCACACTGACAAAAGTGATACCCGAAATAGACGCGCCCACCATACCGAAAGCAACCATATACCAAGGCGAACGGCGGTTGGCCCGATAGAAAGTTTCATTACTTGCCATCTGACGGGCAGTAAGATGACTGAAGAGCAGCAGCACACAGAAGTATGCCAGAACTGTGATAACGATAGCCATATTCTCTTAGATTTATATAAAAAACAAAAAACCTCCGAGATCACTCTCGAAGGTTTCTGCGGTGCGTACGAGACTCGAACTCGTGACCTCCTGCGTGACAGGCAGGCATTCTAACCAACTGAACTAACGCACCATTATTATTATGGAGGAGTCGAAATGTTCAAATGAAATTAGCGGTGCGTACGAGACTCGAACTCGTGACCTCCTGCGTGACAGGCAGGCATTCTAACCAACTGAACTAACGCACCAAACTATTTTGGCAAACCTGCAAGATGATTTTGAGCGGTGCGTACGAGACTCGAACTCGTGACCTCCTGCGTGACAGGCAGGCATTCTAACCAACTGAACTAACGCACCAATCATGAAATCAAATTGAATGGCTTAGCGCTCATTTTTCATTTGCGAGTGCAAAGGTACTACTTTTTTTTGGTTCTACCAAATTTTTATGCAACTTTTTTACAGAAAATATTGAAAAAATATCGCATCCTCATATCCAACTGGGCCATAAAGCCATTGCTTCAGGACATTATTCCCCTCAAATCCAACAGATTGCAGCATTTTAGCCGCTTTTTGGTTTCTGATACCTACAATAGCATAAATCTGCTGAAGATGAAGTACATTGCGAGCATATTGCAACAAGCGTGACACAGAAGCCTTCGCGTAACCCTGCCCCTGAAACTCCTTTTTGATGACAATTCCGAGTTCGGCACGGTGATGACGGGGATCAAAATCAGTAAGATCCAGGATGCCCACCTGCTCATTCTGCTCATTCTCTACTATCAGGCGCACTTGATTGTCTACATAAATATCTGCCGAAGCACTGGTTATATAGTCGAGCAGCACCCGGCGCGAATATGGAACATTGGAAACACCCAGTTCCCAAAGCCGATCATCATTCTCTATCTGGTAGAGAAAATCAAGATCTTCCAACTCTAAAGCACGTAATCGAATATTCGGTTCTTTCATAAACTACTCTTATTAATAATGTACGCGCGTACCTTATAATATAGAAATAAATCTATCCTTATAAATAACCAAATTCATCTTTATCCATCACCTCCCTATCCGTAATCACCTTACCGATGTCCTTCGTATAGGTAGCCAGTTTGATATTCTCGTCAGACCGCTGCGCAAGCTGATGCAGCATCTCTTCATAACTCATCTCGTCAGCATCAAACAATACCTGGTTTGACAGGTCGACATGAGAAGGAGAAAAGAATCCCAGACTCTTTCTGATTCTCGCAGTCATCATCTGCGTAAAGGCTACAGAGGCACGGGCATAGATGGCAAATTTGATAGGAATACTCAAGAGATGCGACATACCCGAATAATGTTTACGGAAGAAGATAAGCATCGCCTCGTAAAACACATGAACATAGCGGAAGCTCGACTTCTGAGTACTTTCACCTTTGTAATGCAGGATATCTACAGGCAGATAATAGTTCTGATAACCACCCTTCAAGATACGGTAAGAAAGATCAATATCCTCGCCATACATGAAGAAATCCTCATCCAGCAACCCCACCTTCAGCAAGGCTTCACGACGAATCATACAGAAAGCACCGCTCACAACCTCTATCTTTGCCGGCTTATCCCATGGAAGATAACCCATGTAATAATGACCGAAACTGCGATGATGAGAAAACCGGCTGCACAACCCCATCATCTTATAGAAAGCCACCATCGGAGAAGGCAATCCTCTCCTACTCTCAGGAGCTGGTTTGCCATTGGCTCCCAACATCCTTACACCCAAAGCACCGGCATCAGGATGAGAACGCATAAAACTGACAGCATCCTTGAGAACATGCTCACCGATAATGGTATCCGGATTCAGCAGTAGAACCAGATCACTCTCGCTCTTGCGGATAGCAAGATTGTTGGCACGGGCAAATCCGTTATTATGCGTACAGGCTACAACATGGAGATTCGGATATCGGGAAGCCGGGAAACACTGTTCAAGATATTCCACCGTTCCATCCTGAGAATGATTATCCACCACGATAATCTCTGCCGTATCACCACTTGCATCACCCTGCTGCCCACACTCCAACACGCCGATAGCTTTCTCTACCGAACGCAGGCACTGGGCAAGATAGTACTTCACATTATAGCTTACTATGATAACACTGAGTTTCATATCAAATATCAAATATTAGATACTGAGAGTTTAACCTTCCGCCTCTGTTGTTTCATCCTCACATCTTCCGACAGAAGGATAAACAAAGAAGAGACAGAGAAAAAGGATGATAGCCATATATCCAAAAGCAGGCGCCATCGTCTGATAATACATAAACGTATTGATCAGCATTGGCAAGCAGAGCATATTCAGACGGGCAGTGCCCAGAGGAAGAAGTGCATCTCCCTTACGGGTTACCAACTGACGGTGAATAGCCTTGAAACTGAAGAGTTTGAGCGCCAAAGGAATAACGGCAATGGTAAGAAACTCCATCGCTACGGTAATCACATAGACCAACGTGACATCACCTGCCAGATTAGTAGGTTCCAGAATTTCTGTCTCATAGAGCAAGACCAGCAGGAATCCTACCAACAGGACAAAGAGGAAATTGGTCATCAATATTCGTTGTACTTGTTTGATTTTCATTTTATTGTCTTTTGTTATTGTCCAAATGGAGTTCTGTTCAGAATACTCCTTCCGAGGGTAACCTCATCTGTATACTCCAATTCATCACCCACCGAGATACCACGGGCGATAACAGAGAGTTTAACAGGATATTCAGAAAGTTTACGGGAGATATAGAAGTTGGTTGTATCACCCTCCATCGTACTGCTGAGAGCAAAAATCACCTCCTTCACCCCACCTTCAGCCACACGCTGAACCAGCGATTCTATCTCTATATCCGAAGGACCGATACCATCCATCGGCGAAATGATGCCGCCCAAGACATGATAGAGTCCGTGAAACTGCTGCGTGTTTTCTATCGCCAGTACATCCTGCACATTCTCGACGACACAGATGGTAGAAGCATCGCGCCGGGAATCAGAACAGATCGGACAGACATCAGTATCGCTGATATTATGACAAACCCTGCAGTATTTCACTTCACGCCGCATTCTGGAAATGGTATCAGCAAAGAGTTCCACATCCTCACTCTTACGCTTGAGCATAAAAAGTACAAGGCGCAAAGCTGTTTTGCGCCCTATACCTGGCAATTTAGAAAACTCCGCCACTGCCTTTTCCAACAAAGTCGAAGAAAACTGTTGTTGCATCTTAGCAGTTTAGAGATAAATACCAATACCCAGTTTCAAACCTACGGTAGAATAATCTACATGCTTCTTGAAACTCTGATCGTAGTAGATAGCTGGCTCGAGGGTAACCGACTTGCCGAGGAAGAAAGCATAACCTACCTCTACCCCTGGCATGAAATCATTATAACCTCCGGAATGAGCCAACTTTACGCCGCCACCCAGATACAGACCATTCTGCTCGATATAATAACGTGCCTGGGCACCGACAGAGAAATAATCCTTCACGCCTTCAAGACCAGAATGATTATATTCTACCTGCCCCAACAGCATCCAATCATCTTCTACGAAGTATCCAGCCTTAGCCTGAATACCGAGATTGAGGTCCTGAGAGCCATTATAACTCAAGTTTAAGCCCGTCATCGACGCACCTATATACTGTTTTCCACTTTCAAACTGAGCATGGGCAGCTGTCGAAACGACAAGTGCCAATGCTGCAATAGCTAATTTTTTCATTCGTATCATATAAATTTACGTATATTGATTAATACTTATATATAAATCTATTGTTTCTTCTGATAACTGCGATACCAACCCAGGAACCATACCAAGGCAATCACCAGAATGATGACACTGCCCGTATAAGCCAGGCTCTCACCCAAAGCCAAAGCTGTTGGCGAAATGAGCAGGAAGGTTGAGCATATCACGGTCATAAACAAGGCAGGAACCAGCGTCATCACAAAAGGCTTCTTCTGCTGTACCAGATAAACCGTCAATGTCCAGAGAGTGAACACAGAAAGCGTCTGGTTAGCCCAGCCGAAATACTGCCAGATGATATTGAAGCCATCAGGATTTTCCATCTGCCAAACCAGAATGCCCACTGTAAGAGCAAACAACGGAACGCAGATATAAAGACGCTTGCGCATAGAGCGCTGCTCCAAACCGATAAACTCGGCGATAATCAGACGGGCACTTCTCAAAGCCGTATCGCCACTGGTAATAGGCGCTGCAACAACACCAAGCAGAGCCAGGATTCCACCAGCCACACCCAACCAGCTGGAACATACAATTTTCACAACGGTAGGCGCATCGAAGTTCTGGATAAGCGACTTGCCGCCATCAAACTGAGCGATAAACTGCTGAGCCACCTCCGGACTTACGCATTCACGCCATCCACCATAATAGAAGAAATACATGGAAACCGTAGCCCATATCAAGGCAACAACACCTTCTGTAATCATGGCTCCATAGAAAATAGGGCGTCCCATCTTCTCATTCTTCATGCATCGGGCCATGAGCGGACTCTGCGTAGCATGGAAACCACTGATGGCACCACAGGCTATCGTGATAAAGAGGCAAGGGAAAATCGGACTCTTCTGTACAAAAGACTCCGTTCCCAACCAAGCCGGATTCTCATTGAGATTGCAACTCTGCAAATTACTCCAGAGTTCAGGCAATGAAGGCCATTTCACAAAGAGACCTATCATCAGAGCACCCGCCATAAAGAGAAGCGAGAAGGCAAAAAGCGGATAAACCTTACCGATAATCTTATCGATAGGCAGTAATGTAGCAATGACGTAATAAACGAAGATCACCACAATCCAAAACATCTGGCTGCCCCAGAATGCATCCGTATTACAAATGCCACTCATAATGATAGCCGGACTGTATACAAACACAGCTCCCACCATCATCAGCAAAAGTACCGAAAAGACCAACATCACTTTCTTGGTGCGTCCACCCAAATACTTACCTACCAATTCCGGCAAACCAGCTCCACCGTTACGGATACTGAGCATACCGCTCATGTAATCATGCATGGCTCCTGCGAAGATACACCCGAAGATAATCCACAGATAAGCCACCGGTCCGTACCAGGCACCCATAATGGCACCGAAGATAGGACCCGTTCCTGCAATGTTGAGGAACTGAATCATGAAGATTTTCCAACTAGGCAGTACCATAAAGTCGACCCCATCGGCTTTGGTCACTGCAGGCGTAGGGCGGTCATCAGGACCGAACACATGCGCCACAAACTTTCCATAAAGAAGGTAACCCAATACAAGGGCGACCAAACTAATAACGAAACTGACCATTTTTCTTTTATTGCTTAAAATTTTCTCTCTTTTCGGTGCAAAATGCACTTTATTTTAATATTTCAACCGCAAAAGTAATATTTTTATTTGAAATAAAAAAAAAATATTGGTATCTTTGTTGCCAAATTGTAAGATTATGAAGAGATTTAAGATATTTTTTATCGTTTTATGCTCTGTTTTGGCCGCAAAAGCCCAGAGTATCGTGTTCAATAACCAGGTGCCGAAACATGAAGTAAGAGCTGTATGGCTGACAACCATAGGAGGTATCGACTGGCCACACTCTTATGCCCAGTCTTCTTATTCTGCCGAAAAGCAGAAAAAGGAACTGACGAATATACTGGACCGGTTACAGCAGGCTAAAATCAATACCGTACTGATACAGACCCGCGTAAGAGGTACCATGATTTATCCGTCGGCATACGAACCTTGGGATGGATGCCTGTCAGGATTTCCGGGCAGAAGTCCGGGCTATGATGCCCTGCAGTTTGCCATCGACGAATGCCATAAGCGCGGTATGGAACTGCATGCCTGGGTGGTAACCATCCCTGTAGGAAAATGGAACGCACTCGGCTGCAAAACCCTCAGACAGAAGATGCCGAAACTCATCAAGAAGATTGGAGCCGACGGATACATGGATCCGGAAAACAGTCGGACTGGTGATTATCTGGCAAACATCTGCAGGGAAATTACACACAAATATAATGTAGACGGTATTCACCTCGACTACATCCGTTACCCTGAAACCTGGAACATCAAAGTGAGCCGGGAACAGGGACGCCGGTATATCACCAACATCGTAAGAAAGATTCACGATGCAGTGAAGGCCGAAAAACCTTGGGTAAAAATGAGTTGCTCACCTGTAGGAAAGTATGATGACCTGAGCAGATACCGGAGCTTTGGCTGGAATGCATACACGAAGGTCTGCCAGGATGCACAGGGCTGGCTCAAGAGCAGTCTGATGGACGAGCTCTTCCCTATGATGTATTTCAAGAACGAACACTTCTATCCGTTTGCCATCGACTGGCAGGAACAGAGCCATGGCAAGATTGTGGTTCCAGGACTGGGCATCTACTTCCTCGATCCGAAAGAAGGAAAGTGGAACATCAATGACGTGACAGCAGAAATGTATCACATCAGAAACCTCGGAATGGGATATGCATTCTTCAGAAACAAGTTCCTCCTGGACAACAAACAGGGTATCCTCGACTTTACCCAACGTTTCAATCCATACCCTTCATTGGTTCCGCCGATGACCTGGGCAAGCAAGAACCAACCGGAACAGCCACAACAATTATCGGCAATCACCACCGATAACAAGGTATCAGTTTCCTGGAGCAATCCTTCAAACTATACGGATGGCACTAAAATCGCAACCCCTTATATATATAATAATGTATACGCGAGCAAGAAATATCCGGTTGACATCACCGATGCACGCAACCTGGTTGCCGCACGAATCATAGGAAATTCGTTCAAAATAGAAAATCCTGATGCAAAACATCTGTTTGTTGCCGTAACTTCAATGGACGGATATGGCATAGAAAGCCAGCCAACCCAAGAAAAAGAGGAAGAGAATCCACTTTTTGCCAAAAACACAGGAGCTGCGAAATTACTCGAATGTGACGGGAAGAAGGTATATCTAGCAGAAACCACAAAAAATCTCGTTTTTGACGTTCTGATGGTCGAAACCCTGCAAGGATGCGATATTCTGTACCTCCATGCAAAAGATAACACGCTAGATGTTAGAAACTTAAAGGAGGGTATCTACCGCGTGGTAAGCATCAACAAGAAGGGGTATAGACATACATTAGGAACCTTCAAGATGAAGAAAAATTGATTTTTTTCGAAAAAAGTTGCGAAAAAATTTGGTGGAATCAAAAAATAGTAGTACCTTTGCACTCGCAATTCAGAAATGAGGCTTTTAAATGCTGCACCCTTAGCTCAGTTGGTAGAGCAACTGACTCTTAATCAGTGGGTCTAGGGTTCGAATCCCTAAGGGTGTACAAAAGATAAGAATTGGCTCCGTAGCTCAACTGAATAGAGCACTTGACTACGGATCAAGAGGTTCAAGGTTTGAATCCTTGCGGAGTCACTCTCCTATCAAAGCTTCACTGAAACAAACGGTTTTGGCTCCGTAGCTCAACTGAATAGAGCACTTGACTACGGATCAAGAGGTTCAAGGTTTGAATCCTTGCGGAGTCACCAATAAATAGTTGCACCCTTAGCTCAGTTGGTAGAGCAACTGACTCTTAATCAGTGGGTCTAGGGTTCGAATCCCTAAGGGTGTACAAAAAGAGCATTTCTTAACAGAAATGCTCTTTTTTGTTTTATATTTCTCCCTACCATTTCATACCACCCTTAAATATCACTTTATATCTCTTTAAATATCACTATAAAAAAGTTGCAGCCACCCAAAGTTTACACCCAGACAACCGCAACCAATTTACCAATCAAAAAATATCTAAAATCTTATCTCGTCATCATCATACAACTCTACTATCAACAGAAGAGCCAGTAAAGAACTGCCAGCACGGCTACCATAACAACAGCTACCATTGCTTTAATCATACAGGTAGCCACCTTCTTTAAGACAAACAGTCCTACAACAAGGACTACCAATACCAGCGCATAATATCCAAAATCATTCATATCACATTATTATATAGTATAAACTACCAATCAGTATTCATCACCCTATTAACGATCGTTCTTTAACGCCCTGCGGAATTCAGCCGGTATCGGAGTTTCAAATTCCATAGGCTGATGCGTAACGGGATGATAGAAACACAGCACATAGGCATGCAGGCACAAGCGCTGGCATGGATCATCACCATTACCATACTTAATATCACCACACACCGGATGCCCCATATCAGCTGTATGAACACGAATCTGATTCTTACGGCCAGTTTCGAGTTTGAACTCCACCAGAGAATGAGCCGTGGTACGCTCTAATGTATGGAAATGGGTAACAGCATACTTGCCGCCATTATCCGTATCACTACTGTAAGTAATATAAGCCTTGTTATCTTTCAGCCAGTTGGCAACGGTACCTTCATCTTCTTCCATCTCTCCGGAAACCAGAGCTACATATCTGCGGTCGTACACATTATGATGCCAATCATCCTCCAAAGCCAACTCCGTCTGCTTATCCTTGGCATAAATCATCAAACCTGATGTATCACGGTCCAGGCGGTGTACTACATGCGCCTGGCAGTTCTGGCGAGTCTTATGGAAATAATCATCAAGTACAGTTTTCACATTCAGAGTAGAATGACCGGCTGCCATACTCAAGATACCAATGTTTTTCTCGACAACAATCAGATATCTGTCTTCATAAACAATCTTAAGGTATCTGCTCTTAAATACCTCCTGATTCTTTTTTGTCTTGCTCACACTCACCTTCATACCCGGCTTCAGGGCATAATCAAACTGGGTAATGGTTTTGCCATTTACCTTGATTCCTCTACCCTGCAGAGTCTGCTTCACCTTAGTCTTGCTAGGTCCCTTCACATTCTCCATCAGCCATTCCAGCAACGGAGCAGGTTTATCTACCTTGTAATGCTCATATCCATTTGGGTTTCCGTAGCCATAAGCATTATTGGTATGCTTATTAAAATTTCCTTTTCTATTTTGTTGTCTCATATTGTTATCGATATCATTTTCTTAACATGAAAAACACAGAATCAATGCTGCATTTTCTCCGTTTCAGCCTACAAAAGTAAGACTTTTCTGCAAAATAACAAAAAGCCACCATGTTTTTAACTAAAAATTAGTAACTTTTGCCAATAAATCATTGTGTTTCAAATATTTTTTTGTAATTTTGCAGCTGAATAACAGAAATTGCAATGACGCAAAGAGAAGATAAAGAAAGAAACAAAACTGCCCGAGAATGTCTCGGAAAGTTTTTCTACGACCTTGCCAAGACATGTTTCTTGGTCATGGTTGCAGGTAATGCCGTCACGATATATTCTGATGGCGAATTAAAAATCTTCAATATTACCAGTATAATTATTGGTTTATTCCTTACTTGGCTTTTTGCATATATTGCTAATAAGGTATTAATTAAAAAGTAGAATCATGGGAGAAGGTTTAACAATTATATTTTCCATTATATTGGTACCTGCACTGGGGTTTGCTATTTGGCTTCGTACTCCGCAGGGTGAGCGTTTCTTGAAAAGTCTAGACTAACAACTCGATTCTTTCAAGGCATTAATAGTAGTAATAAAAAAAACAAAAATAAAAGTACAGAATAATAAAAAGGAATGATTACAGTACAAAATCTTGCGATCCAATTCGGAAAGAGAGTGCTTTACAAGGATGTAAACCTCAAGTTCACTCATGGTAATATTTATGGTATCATCGGTGCTAACGGCGCCGGAAAATCTACTTTCCTCCGCGCTATCAGCGGCGACCTTGAACCAAACAAGGGTACAGTAGAAATGGGACCAGGCGAGCGACTTTCTGTCTTGGAACAGGACCACTTCAAATATGACGATTTCCGCGTGATGGATACCGTTCTGATGGGCCATCAGCCATTATGGGAAAACATGAAGGAGCGCGAGCGCCTCTATGCTAAGCCAGAGATGACAGAAGAAGATGGTAACCTCGCTGCTGAGTTGGAGCTCAAGTTTGCAGAAATGAATGGTTGGGAGGCAGAAAGTAATGCCGCACAACTTCTGCAGAACCTCGGTGTAAAGGAAGACCGCCACGATAAACTCGTTGGAGAACTCTCTAATACAGAGAAGGTGCGCGTGATGCTGGCAAAGGCACTCTTCGGCAACCCAGACAACCTCCTTCTCGATGAGCCTACCAACGACCTCGACCTCGACACAGTTGAGTGGTTGGAAGAATATCTCAGCAACATTGAACAGACCGTACTCGTAGTATCTCACGACCGTCACTTCCTCGATGCAGTAAGTACCCAGACCGTAGATATCGACTTCGGTAAGATTACGATGTTTGCAGGTAACTACTCTTTCTGGTATGAGAGTTCTCAGTTGGCTCTCCGCCAGGCTCAGAACCAGAAGATGAAGGCTGAAGAGAAGAAGAAGCAGTTGGAAGAATTCATCCGCCGATTCTCAGCTAACGTTGCCAAGAGTAAGCAGACTACATCCCGCAAGAAGATGCTGGAGAAACTGAACGTCGAAGAAATCCGTCCTTCAAGCCGTAAATACCCAGGCATCATCTTCCAGATGGACCGTGAGCCAGGTAACCAGATTCTGGAGGTAGAGGGACTGAAAGCATGCGACGAAGACGGAACAGTGCTCTTCGACAATGTAAACTTCAACATAGAAAAGGGCGAGAAGGTAGTATTCCTTTCTCACAACCCTAAGGCGATGACCGCACTCTTCGAAATCATCAACGGCAACCGAAAGGCTGACGCAGGTGACTACAAGTGGGGTGTTACTATCACAACAGCTTATCTCCCACTCGATAATACAGAATTCTTCCAGAGCGACAAGAACCTGGTAGACTGGTTGAGCCAGTATGGTCCAGGTAACGAAGTTGCCATGAAGGGCTACCTCGGAAGAATGCTCTTCAGCGGCGAAGAAGTACTGAAGAAGGTAAATGTCCTCTCCGGAGGTGAGAAGATGAGATGTATGATTGCACGCATGCAGTTGCAGAACGCCAACTGCCTGATTCTTGATACACCAACCAACCACTTGGACCTGGAGAGTATTCAGGCATTCAACAACAACCTGGTAGGTTTCAAGGGCAATATCCTCTTCTCTAGCCACGACCACGAATTCATCAACACCGTGGCAAACCGTATCATCGAGCTCACTCCATCAGGCACTATCGACAAGCTCATGTCTTATGATGAGTATATCTACGATGAAGCTATCAAGGAGCAGAAGGCTAAGATGTACGGATTCTAAACAGAAAGTTATTCTGCTGTTTTAAACAGCAACCACAAATTATCTTATAATTTAATAGTGCCAATTCGATGAGAATCGGGTTGGCACACTTTTTGTCAAGCAACCAATAACAAGAATTATCATGTTTAAAAAATTTAAGACTATGTCAAAAGAAAAAGAAATCAATATAGAGGACGGAAACGTTCAGGAGACTGTTCAGAATGAAAATAATGAGCAGACAACTCAAAATGAAAATACTGAGGAAAATCAGAATACTGACAACAAGGCAGAAGAAGGTGACAACAATACAGACGCTGCTGACAAGAAGGCAGAAGAGATTGATCCTTTAACAAAAGCACAGCAAGAGGTAGAGGAACTCAAGAAACAGTTGCTCTATAAGACTGCTGAGTTTGAGAATTACCGCAAGCGTACCCTCAAAGAGAAAGCAGAACTGATTTTGAATGGCGGCGAGAAGACTGTAGCTGCTATTCTGCCTATTCTCGACGACTTTGAGCGTGCCATCGCTGACAAGAGCGAAGACCCTAAGGCTATCAAGGAAGGTGTCCAGATGATTTTCAACAAGTTCGTAAAGACACTCGAAGGTCTTGGTGTAAAGAAGATTGATACCAACGACAAGGATTTCGATGTAGATTTCCACGAGGCTATTGCTATGGTTCCAGGAATGGGCGATGACAAGAAGGGAAAGATCATTGACTGCGTCCAGACAGGTTATACGATGAACGACAAGGTGATTCGCCATGCCAAGGTAGCTGTAGGTCAGTAAGAAAGAAATATCAAGAATTATTTTTCAAAATCCAGAACATTCCATTAGAATTCTGCAAGAAAATTCAATATTTGAAATAAGCAAATGGCTAAGAGAGACTATTATGAGGTGCTGGGCGTAGACAAGTCGGCATCAGAAGACGAAATAAAGAAGGCGTATCGAAAGATAGCCATCAAGTATCATCCAGACCGCAACCCTGGCAACAAAGAGGCGGAAGAGAAATTCAAGGAAGCTGCCGAAGCTTACGAAGTTCTCCACGATGCCCAGAAGCGCCAGCAGTATGACCAGTTTGGTTTCGACGGTCCACAAGGTGGATTCGGCGGATTCGGCGGTGGTGCCAGCATGGACATGAACGACATCTTCTCTATGTTTGGAGATATCTTTGGTGGACACGGCGGTTTCAGCGGCTTTGGTGGCGGCGGATTCGGCGGCGGCTCACAGAAGCGGGTTTACCAGGGTGGCGACCTTCGCGTAAGAGTAAAACTGACTCTCCAAGAGGCAGCAACAGGTGTTACCAAGCGCTTCAAGATTCGCAAGGATGTAACTTGCTCTGCATGTCACGGAACAGGTTGCGAAGGTGGTGCCCAGCCAGAAACATGTCCGGAATGTCATGGAAGCGGCTATGTCTTAAAGACGGTGCGCAGCATGTTCGGCATGATGCAAACCCAGGCTGCATGTACAAAGTGTGGCGGTGAGGGAACTATCATCAAGAACAAATGTAAGGAATGCGGTGGCGACGGAATCGTGAAGGGCGAGGAACTCGTAGAAATCAATATCCCTGCAGGTGTCGACAACGATATGGTTGTTACCGTTGAAGGAAAGGGTAACCAAGGCAAGCACAATGGTCTCTACGGAAACCTACAGGTAATGGTAAGCGTAGAAAAGAACGATGACTTCGAGCGTGTTGGTCAGGACTTATACCATAATCTTGTTCTTGACTTTGCAACTGCCACTTTGGGTGGCGAGGTAGAAGTCCCTACCTTGGATGGTAAGACAAAGATTAAAATAGAACCAGGCACACAACCAGGCAAACAGATCCGTTTGCGTGGCAAAGGTATGCCGGCTATTAAGGGATATGGTTATGGCCGTGGTGATATTATCGTCAATATTACCGTTTTCATCCCTACCTCTCTGACCAAAGAAGAAAAGGATCTTGTTGTGAAATTCAAGGAATGCGATAATTTCAAAGCAGATAATGCAGAGAAGAAATCTCTCTTTGAAAGTTTCAAGAATCTCTTTAAAAAATAAACAGTAAAGAGCAATCCCCGAAGAGGGCGAACTATCTTCGAAAGAACGGTTCGCTCTTTTCGGGGATTATCTGTATATATAATAAGGTATAACATATAACATGAATTATCAAGAAACTGTTGAATATCTTTTCACCAGCACGCCGGTTTTTGAAAAGATTGGAGCCAAGGCATACAAACCTGGGCTTGATACGATGTATAAAATGGATGAACACTTCGGACATCCTCATAACCAATATAAATGTATCCACATTGCAGGAACCAACGGAAAAGGTTCATCATCCCATACCCTTGCTGCAATCCTGCAGAGCCAGGGCTATAAGGTCGGCCTGTTCACATCTCCACATCTTGTAGATTTCAGAGAACGCATTCGCGTAAATGGTGAGATGGTAAGCGAAGAGTATGTAATCAACTTTGTAGAAAACAACCGGAAATTCTTCGAACCGCTACATCCTTCGTTCTTTGAACTGACCACCATGATGGCATTTCAGTATTTTGCAGAACAAAAGGTAGACTTTGCCGTCATCGAAGTTGGATTGGGAGGAAGACTGGATAGTACCAACATCATCACTCCTATCCTATCCGTTATCACGAACATCAGTTTTGACCACACCCAATTCCTCGGGAATACACTCGGCGAAATTGCAGGCGAAAAGGCGGGTATCATCAAGCCTCAGATTCCTGTCGTTATTGGCGAATGGAACGAAGAGACCCAACCTGTGTTCATCAAAAAAGCCCATGAGCAGAATTCTCCTATCCATTTTGCACATACAACTGACGCAGACACGAACTTCGAACTGAAAGGCAACTATCAGAAAAAGAACTTCTGCACCATATCCGCAGCCGTAGAATGCCTGAAGGAAGAAGGAATAGAAATCAAAGATGAAAGCATAAAGAACGGCTTCGAACATGTATGCGAGCTGACAGGCTTACGTGGCAGATGGGAAAAACTCAACGAGCACCCTCTCACCATCTGTGATACGGGACATAACCTTGCCGGATGGGAGTATCTGGAACCTCAGATTGCATCCGTCAAAGCCGATACGAAACATATTGTCTTCGGAATGGTTGACGACAAAGATGTAGAGCATGTAATGGGACTATTAGAAAAGTTGCCAAAAGAAAGCACGATTTTCTATTGGACACAGCCATCAACCAAAAGAGCGATTCCTGTAGACAAATTATACGGATACGCACAAAAGCACGGCTTAAACGGAACATGCTATCAAACTATCGCACAGGCATTTAACAAAGCAAAAGCAAACGCAAAAAAAGATGATTTTATCTTTATTGGCGGATCAAGTTACGTCGTTGCCGATTTGCTATCAGAATCGTTTTAGGATTTTTTAAATCAAAAAGTTCATAAAATATTTGTAATACTCATTTTTTTTTAGTTACTTTGCAGTACATTACTTAAACCAAAGTAAGGTAACTAAAAAAAAGTGAGATATTATGAATACAGAACCAGCAAATAAGTGTGGTTTGAAAAGAGAAGATTTTCAGACCACAGTGAATGGCAAGAAGACTGATCTCTTCGTGTTAAGAAACAAGCAAGGCAACGAAGTTGCAGTGACTAACTATGGTGGAGCAGTCGTAGCCATCATGATGCCAGACAAGGATGGCAACTATGCCAACCTCATCCAAGGCCATGACAACATACAGGACGTCATCAACTCACCAGAGCCATTCTTGAGTGTGCTCATCGGTCGTTATGGCAACCGTATTAAAGAAGGCAAGTTCATACTTCACGGCAAGGAGTATCACTTGGCATGCAACGATGGTCCCAACCACCTGCATGGTGGACCTACAGGTTTCCACACCAAAGTTTGGGATGCAACCCGCATGAGTGATAGCGCTGTCGTGTTGAAATACACGAGCCCTTATGGTGAAGAAGGCTTCACTGGTGAGTTGACAGTTTGGGTAGCTTACACATTGACCGACGACAATGAGTTCGTTATCAAGTATCAGGCTACAACCAACAAGACAACCATCTGCAACCTGACACACCACGCTTTCTTCTCAATCCAGGGTATTGCTAATCCTACCCCAACAGTTGACAATATCATCTGTGAGGTGAACGCAAACTACTATCTCCCTATCGATAAGTATTCTATCCCTACAGGTGAGATTTTGAAGGTTGAGGGCACACCATTCGATTTCCGTACACCAAAGCCAATTGGTCAGGACATCAATGCAGACAACGAGCAGATCAAGAATGGTCAGGGCTATGACCACAACTATGTATTGAACAAGACAGAAGAAGGTGAGTTGAGTTTCGCTGCCCGTATAAAAGACCCTGTAAGCTGCCGTACCATGGAGGTTTATACCACAGAACCAGGTTTGCAGATGTACACAGGTAATTTCCTTGCAGGTATCTCAGGACAGTTTGGTGCAACATTCCCACGTCGCAGTGCTGTCTGCTTCGAGGCACAGAAGTTCCCAGACACTCCAAATCACACCTATTTCCCAAGTTGCAGATTAAATCCGGGTGAAACATACACCCAGAAGACAATCTATAAGTTTGGAATTGACAAATAAATCAGAATAAATCATGGAGCAGGTACTCTAAACAGCACTTGCTCCATTTTCGCGCTTGAATGACAAACCCCATCCAGCGCGACAACAATCTTAAAGAGAAGTCTTAACGTCTTTAAAGAAGAAACAACCTCTTAGAAGAAAAGAGTAGCAACCTCTTTACCATAAAAGAGAATCAATAACCTCTTCAAAAAGAGTATAAACAAGCTTTTCGCAAATAATAATAACAAATAACAATATCAACTATCAAAAAAATGGAAAACCAAAGTAAAAATGGCAACATCATCGCCATTATCACGATGATGTTCCTCTACGCCATGATTTCGTTCGTAACGAATTTGGCTGCTCCTATCGGAGTTATTTGGAAAAATGTATTCGCTGACAGCGGAAGTGCTAACATGATCGGTATGTTGGGTAACGCCATGAACTTCTTGGCTTACCTCTTCATGGGTATCCCTGCAGGTAAGTTGCTCACCAAGATCGGTTACAAGAAGACCGCCCTCACCGGTATCGCTACCGGATTCGTAGGCGTGCTCATCCAGTTCCTTTCCGGTAAGTTCGGTGCCGACATCTCAGGCTTCGCTGTTTACCTCTTCGGTGCGTTCATCTCAGGTTTCGCAGTTTGTATTTTGAATACTGTTGTAAACCCAATGTTGAACCTCATCGGTGGTGGTGGTAACCGCGGTAACCAGCTGAACCTCATCGGTGGTACATTGAACAGTTTATCCGGAACTTTAACCCCAATGCTCGTAGGTGCCCTTATCGGTACTGTTACTGCTAATACCAAAATGGTAGATGTGAACCTCGTACTTTACATTGCCCTTGCCGTATTCGCAGCAGCATTCGTTATCTTGAACTTCATCCCTATTCAGGATCCAGAGATGGGTAAGACTACAGACAAGACTGTATTCGAGCATTCACCATGGGCTTTCCGCCACTTCAACCTCGGCGTTATCGCAATCTTCGTTTATGTAGGTGTTGAGGTAGGCATTCCTGGAACATTGAACTTCTACATTTCTGATACAACAGCAAATGGTGGTGGTTTCATCAATGGTACAGCCTTGGCAAATGCAGCAGCTATCGGTGGTTTCGTTGCAGGTACATATTGGCTCCTGATGCTGGTTGGTCGTCTTTGCTCTAGCTTTATTGCTGACAAGGTATCTAGCCGCATGATGATGATGATTGCCAATGGTGCAGGTATGATTTTTATCGTCCTCGCCGTACTTCTCGGCAAGTCAACTACAGTAGAAATGCCTGTATTTACAGGTACATCATTCCAGATGGTAACAGTGCCTATCGCTGCCATGTTCCTGGTACTCTGCGGTCTCTGCACTTCTATCATGTGGTCTTCTATCTTCAACCTCGCTACCGAGGGTCTTGGCAAGTATACAGCCCAGGCTTCAGGTATCTTCATGATGATGGTAGTAGGTGGCGGATTGATGCCATTGGTACAGAACTTCATCGCAGACAACGCTGGCTATATGGCTAGCTACATTGTGCCACTCATCTGTATGGCATACATGTTCTTCTATGCTGTAGCTGGTTGCAAGAACATCAACAAGGATATTCCTGTTGATTAATAACACGAAATAAATTAGCCCTAAGGCATATATAGTCTTGGGGCTAAATCATATAATCAAATCTTTAGTAAAACAACACAACAAAAACTTAACTAATTATGGATATTGAAAAAGTAAGAAGCCGATTCATCAAGCATTTCGATGGTAAAACAGGTAACATCTACATGTCACCAGGTCGTATTAACTTGATTGGAGAGCATACCGATTATAATGGTGGATTTGTTTTCCCAGGTGCAGTAGATAAGGGTATCATGGCAGAAATCCGTCCCAACGGAACAGATACCGTCATGCTCTACTCTATCGACTTGAAGGACCGTGTAGAATTCAAGGTTAATGATCCTGAAGGTCCTCGCGCTTCATGGGCACGTTACATCTATGGTGTTTGCCAGGAGATGAAGGCATTGGGCGTTGACGTAAAGGGTTTCAATGCAGCATTCTATGGTGATGTGCCTCTCGGTGCAGGTATGTCTTCTTCTGCTGCTCTTGAAAGCTGTTTTGCTTTTGCTTTGAACGACCTTTTCGGTGACAACAAGGTTTCTAAATGGGATCTCGTTCTCGCTGGTCAGGCTACAGAGCACAAGTATGTAGGTGTTAACTGCGGTATCATGGACCAGTTTGCTTCTGTTTTCGGCAAGGAAGGTAAGTTGATGCGCCTCGATTGCAACAGCCGCGAATTTGAATACTTCCCATTCGAGCCTAAGGGCTATAAACTCTGCCTGGTAAACTCTAAGGTTAAGCACGAGCTGGCAGGTTCTCCATACAACGACCGTCGCAACTCTTGCGAAAATGTTGTTAAGCACATTGCAGCAAAGCACCCAGAAGCTAAGTTCGAAACTCTCCGTGATTGCACATGGGAACAGTTGGAAGAGGTTCGCGCTGAGGTAGGCGAAGAGGATTACAGCCGCGCTCACTTCGTATTGGGCGAGAAGGACCGCGTATTGGCAGTCTGCGATGCTCTTGAGAAGGGCGACTACGAGACAGTAGGTCAGAAGATGTACGAGACTCACTACGGCTTGAGCAAGGAATACGAGGTAAGCTGCGAGGAACTCGACTTCTTAAACGATATTGCTAAGGAGAACGGTGTTACTGGTAGCCGTATCATGGGCGGTGGCTTCGGTGGCTGCACCATCAACCTGGTAAAGGACGATATCTACGACAAGTTCGTTGAGGACGTTACAGCTAAGTTCACAGCCAAATATGGTCATGCTCCAGAGATTTACCCTGTAATCATCTCTGAGGGTTCTCACAAGGTTTGCTAATATATACATTATATTATAATATAAGGAACTGCAGTTAGTATTTGCTAACTGCAGTTTTTTTTGTCCCAAATAAGACAAAAACAGGCGTTTTCATACAAATAGTGTTAAAAAGACACTTTAGAAGAAAAAAAGTTAGGGAAAACGCTTGCAGATTCGAAATAAAATTGTAATTTTACACCCAAAATGAATAGACAATAAAAAACAGCCTAAAAATGAGTACATTTAAGACCCTATTTATGGGAGTTGGTTTTGCGGCTATCGCTACCCTCTCAGCTTGTTCATCAAGCAGCAATGCAAGTCTCACACAATCTGGTTTGAATCCAGCAGATTTCGATTCAACAGTATTGGGCAAGAAGACTGAGTTAGTAACTCTCAAGAATGCAAACGGCATGGAAGTTTGCCTCACCAATTATGGTGGACGTGTCGTTTCCATTTCCGTTCCAAACAAGGACGGAAAGCCAACAGATGTGGTTCTTGGTTACGATAATATCCATCAGTATGCTGACACCCTTAACTCTCCTTCAGATTATGGTTCTTCTGTAGGACGTTATGCCAACCGTATCAAGGATGCTAAACTTTCACTTGCTGGTTCAACATACCAGTTGAAGGCAAATGATAATGGCAACTGCCTGCATGGTGGTGGTGCTACAGGATGGTTGAACCAGGTTTACGACATTACAGAGAAGAACGACTCATCCGTTACCTTCACTATCAATGCGAAGGATGGCGAGAATGGTTTCCCTGGCAACGTAACAGCAACAGCTAAATATACAGTCAAGAGTGACAACACACTCGACATCGAGTTTGGCGCTACAACAGACAAAGAGACCGTTGTCAATATGACCAACCACAGTTACTTCAACTTGAATGGCGATCCATCTAAGGAAGGTTTCGATCAGGTAATGTACATCAATGCAGATAAGTTCACTCCAGCAGATTCACTTTACATCCCTACTGGTGAAATCAAGAGTGTCGAGGGAACCCCTATGGATTTCCGTAAACCTGCAGAAATCGGCAAGAAGGTTGATTATAACTTTGATCAGATTAAGAATGCCACAGGTTACGACCACAACTGGTGTTTGAACACATATAAGAATGGTAAGGGCGATGACAAAACAGTTTGCGCAAGCCTCTACTCACCAAAGAGCGGTATCCTTCTTGAAGTATTTACCAACGAGCCAGGCATTCAGGTTTACACCGGTAACTTCCAAGGCACAGGTATTGCCTGCAAGCATGGCATCAAGTATCCTAAACACGTAAGCGTTTGCTTCGAGAGCCAGAAATATCCTGATTCTCCAACCAAGATTGCTCAGGGTGTAAAGGATTGGACAGATGCCACATTGAAGCCAGGAGAGAAATACTATTCTCACCTCGCTTACAAATTCAGCGTTAAAAAGTAAGCGTAAGTTAGTTTAAAAGTTAGCGAACCGGCGGATAAAGTCCGCCGGAACAGCTAACATCCAACAAGAAGTTTTCGCAATGACAAAAAACGAAATGTGCTGGATAAGAAACTAACATAATAAGCATCCAATAAAAGAAAAGAATAAACAAATAATAATAAACAAACAATCTTATAGTAATTATGAATTGGAATTCAACAGAATTCGTATGGCTTGATTGGGCTATACTCGCCATTGGTGTTATCGGCGTAATTTGGGCTGTCTGGCACGCAATCATGAAAGACAGAAAGGCTCAGAAAGGTGAAGACTCTTCTGCCTACCTCTTCGGTAAGGGTGAGCCATGGTATGTAATCGGTATGGCTATTTTTGCTGCCAACATTGGTTCTGAGCACCTCGTTGGTTTGGCTGGTACAGGTGCCAAGAGTGGTGTCGGTATGGCACACTGGGAGATGCAGGGCTGGATGATCCTCATCTTGGGTTGGCTGTTCGTACCTTTCTACCAGTTGCTCATCAACAAGATGGGTAAAATCATCACCATGCCAGACTTCCTGAAGTTCCGCTATACCCAGCGCACAGGTTCATGGCTCTCTATCATCACCCTCGTAGCTTACATCCTTACTAAGGTGAGTGTTACAGCCCTTACAGGTGGTATCTTCTTTGAATATCTTTGGGGCTTGAACTTCTGGGTTGGTGCCATCGGCTTGATTATCCTCACTACCATCTTCACCGTATTCGGTGGTATGAAGGGTGTGATGACATTGTCAACTATCCAGACTCCTATCCTCGTCATCGGTTCTTTCCTCGTACTCTTCCTCGGTCTCTCTACCCTCGGCGGTGGCAGCATCTCTGCCGGTTGGGCCGACATGATGGATTACTGCGGCAAGTTGAACAACGGCTACGGTACAACCCACATGTTCCACTGGGAGGCAGGTGACTCTATGTATCAGGATTATCCTGGTTTCGTAGTATTCATCGGTGCAACCATCATCGGTTTCTGGTACTGGTGTACAGACCAGCACATCGTTCAGCGTGTACTCGGTCAGGTTCCTGGCGAGAGCAACGTAGAGGTTATGAAGCGTGCCCGCCGCGGTACTATCGCAGCCGGTTTCTTCAAGGTACTCCCTTGCTTCATGTTCCTCATCCCAGGTATGATTGCAGCAGCCTTGGCTCAGAAGGGTGCCATCCAGATGAACGAGACTGATGCAGCCTTCGCCATCATGGTAAAGACCGTTCTTCCTGCAGGTATCAAGGGTATCGTAACAATCGGTTTCATCTGCGCACTCGTTGCTTCATTGGCAGCATTCTTCAATAGCTGTGCTACCCTCTTCACCGAGGACTTCTACAAGCCATTGAAGAAGGGCATGTCTGAGGCTCACTACGTACTCGTTGGCCGTATCGCTACCGTAGTAGTTGTAGTTCTCGGTTTCGCATGGTTGCCAATCATGATGAAGATGGATACTTTGTACAACTATCTTCAGGGTATCCAGTCACTTCTGGCACCAGCCATGGTAGCTGTATTTGCAATGGGTATCTTCTTCAAGAAGATTACTCCAAAGGCAGGTGAATACACCATGATTACCGGTTTCCTCATCGGTATGCTCCGCCTCGTTACCAACGTCATCACTGATACAGGTAAGGCTACAATGGATGGTGCATTCTGGGATTACACCGCATGGTTCTGGCAGACCAACTGGCTCGTATTCGAGTGCTGGTTGCTTGTATTCCTCATCATCTTCATGGTAGTAGTAAGCTGCTTCACTCCAGCTCCAAGCAAGGAGCAGGTAGAGGCAATCACCTTCACATCAGACTTCAAGAAGTCTATCCGTGAGAGTTGGAGTGCCTTCGATATTATCGGTACCCTCGTAGTAATCGGCCTCTGCGCAGCATTCTACGCATACTTCTGGTAAAATATTATTCACGTCAGGAGTAAGAAGTGAGGAGTCTGGAATTTTCTCAAAGATCAGACAAAACTGTTTCTGTTGAAAAAATCCGCGATCCTTTTTTCTCCTTCTTACTCCTTGATTTTCCTCTCGAAGCTGCTCTATGAAGAGCAAGCAAAAGAACACAACAATACATACATTGAATCATTACATCAAAACAGCAGAAAGGCCATGACCCAGTTTTATAATGAATACTCCAAAGTATTTGTATCCGTCGATTGTATCATTTTCGGTTTCGACGGTAGTAACCTCCAGGTACTGATAGGCAAACGCAAGATGGACCCGGGAAGAGGCGAATGGTCACTCTATGGTGGTTTCGTTGGTTCAACAGAAAATCTCGAAGATGCTGCCAACAGAGTCATCCTGGAACTTACTGGAATGAAAAACCTCTATATAAGACAAGTAGGAGCTTTCGGCCGCATCGACCGAGACCCAGGTGAGCGAGTTATCTCTATCGCCTATTGTACTCTCATCAATGTGAAAGACTATGATGACAGCCTCCGTGTAGAACACGGATTGGAATGGGTTAGTCTGAACGAACTTCCAGAACTTTACTCAGACCACAAACTCATGATCCGCAACGCTATCGCACAGATACGCCGCCGCATCAATCATGAGCCATTAAGCTTCAAACTCCTCCCAGACCTCTTTACACTGACACAGCTTCAGCACGTATTCGAGGCAGTAATAGGCGAAGAGATTGATAAGCGCAACTTCCGCAAACGCGTGAAGGATATCGACTTCATCGAGAAAACAGAACTCATCGATAAAGTCAACTCGAAACGAGGCGCCGCCCTCTACCGCTTCAACAAGAAAGCATACGAGGAAGACCCATCGTTCAACTTGAAATAGAATAAACAACTTAAAACAAAAGATATTATGTTAGAAGAATTAAAAGAAAAAGTGTTCAAGGCAAACCTTGATCTCGTTAAGCACAACCTCGTGCTCTTTACATGGGGTAATGTGAGTGGTATCGACCGCGAGAAAGGTCTGGTTGTCATCAAACCATCAGGCGTCGATTATGACACCATGAAGGCTAGCGATATGGTAGTGGTAGACTTGGAAACAGGTAAGGTAGTAGAAGGCGATCTGAATCCATCATCTGATACACCAACCCATCTGGTTCTCTACCGCGCATTCCCAGAGTTGGGTGGCGTAGTTCATACTCACTCTACTTATGCTACCGCTTGGGCACAGGCTGGCTTGGACATCCCTAATATTGGTACAACTCATGCTGATTACTTCCACGATTGCATCCCTTGCACTGATGCAATGACAGAAGATATGATGGCAGAATATGAACACAACACAGGTGTTGTCATCGTTGACCGTTTCAAGAAAGATAACATCAACCCAGTTCATACTCCTGGCGTATTGGTTAAGAACCATGGTCCTTTTACATGGGGTAAGGATGCTGACCAGGCTGTTTATCACGCAGTAGTAGCTGAACAGGTAGCAAAGATGGCTTTCATCTCATTCTCTGTGAATCCAAACACCACCATGAACCCATTGCTCGTAGAGAAGCACTTCAACCGCAAGCACGGTCCTAACGCTTACTACGGACAGAAAAAGCACTAATTAAAGGGTGTCTCAAATAAAAATATTGAATCACATTAACAATAACAATTAATACAACAAACAATCATGATTAAAGCATTTGAAAATTTAGAGGTATGGTTTGTAACTGGTGCACAGCTTCTTTACGGAGGCGAAACAGTTAAGATAGTTGATGGTCACTCAAAGGACATGGTAGATGGTCTGAACAACAGTGGCATCATCCCAATCAAGGTAGTTTACAAGGGCACAGCTAACTCTTCTGCAGAAGTAGAGGCTGTCATGAAGGCTGCCAACAACGATGAGAAGTGCGTAGGTATCATCACATGGATGCACACCTTCTCTCCAGCTAAGATGTGGATCAAGGGCTTGCAGGCTCTCGAGAAGCCTCTCCTCCACTTCCACACTCAGTACAATGCAGAACTCCCTTGGGATTCTATCGATATGGATTTCATGAACCTCAACCAGTCTGCTCACGGCGACATCGAGTTCGGTCACATCTGCACCCGTATGCGCATCCCTAGAAAGGTAGTTGTAGGTTACTGGAAGAGCGAAGAGGCTCAGAAGCAGATTGCAACATGGGCTCGCGTAGCTGCTGGTGTTGCTGATGCTCACAACGTACGCTGCTTGATGTTCGGTATGAACATGAACAACGTTGCCGTAACAGATGGCGACCGTGTAGAGTTCGAACAGCGTTTGGGTTACCATGTAGATTACTACCCAGTATCTTCACTCATGGAGTACTACAAGAAGGTAACTGATGCAGAAGCTGATGCTCTCGTTGAGGAGTACAAGAAGGAATATACTATCAAGATCGATGAGTCTGGCGAGGAAGTATATTGGGAGAAGGTGAAGAACGCAGCTAAGGCTGAGATCGCTCTCCGTCGCGTATTGAAGGATGAGAACGCAGTAGCATTCACAACCAACTTCGATGACCTCGGCGATGCTGACATCGACGATCCAAACTTCTGCGGTTTCGACCAGATTCCTGGTTTGGCTTCACAGCGCCTGATGGCAGAGGGTTATGGTTTCGGTGCTGAGGGTGACTGGAAGACAGCTTGCCTCTACCGCACACTCTGGGTAATGAACCAGGGCTTGGAGAAGGGTTGCTCATTCCTCGAGGACTACACACTCAACTTCGCTGCCGACCGCACATCTAGCCTCCAGAGCCACATGCTCGAGGTTTGCCCATTGATCGCAACAGACAAGCCAAAGCTCGAGGTTCACTTCCTCGGCATCGGTATCCGCAAGCAGCAGACAGCCCGTCTCGTATTCACATCTAAGACCGGTAAGGGTGTTAAGGCAACAGTAGTTGACCTCGGCAACCGTTTCCGTCTCATCGCAAGTGAGGTAGAGTGCATCGAGCCAAAGGCAATGCCTAAGCTCCCTGTAGCTTCAGCTCTCTGGGTTCCACAGCCAACCTTCGAGATTGGTGCAGGTGCTTGGATCCTCGCTGGTGGTACTCACCACAGTGCATTCTCTTACGATATCACTGCTGAGTACTGGGAAGACTTCTGCGAGATTCTCGGTATTGAGTTCGTCAACATCGACAAGAACACAACTATCAGCAGCTTCAAGCAGCAGCTCCGCAACAACGAGATTTACTACATGCTCAACAAGGCATTGCGATAATTAAAGTAAAGAGTGAAGAACGAAGGGCTAAAAAGTAATGAAATTCAACACTTTACCCTTTGTTCTTTACATTAAACATTTAAAAGAAATGAGCGCAAAAACTATTATAGAATCAGGTAAGGCCATTCTCGGTATCGAGTTTGGATCTACCCGAATCAAGGCTGTCTTGATCGACACCGACAACAACCCTATCGCACAGGGTAGCTTTGAGTGGGAAAACCAGTTGGTTGATGGTCTCTGGACTTACAGCATCGACACAATCTGGAAAGGTTTGCAGGATTGTTATGCCGACCTCCGCAAGAACGTGAAGGCTGAGTACGACTGCGAAATCAAGCAGTTGGCTGCCATCGGTATTTCTGCGATGATGCACGGCTACATGGCTTTCGGTAAGGATGAGAACATTCTCGTTCCTTTCCGCACATGGCGTAACACCAATACAGCCAAGGCTGCAGCTGAACTTTCAGAGCTCTTCCACTTCAACATCCCATTGCGTTGGAGTATCTCTCACGTATATCAGGCTATCCTGAATGGTGAGGACCACATCAACAAGATTGACTTCCTTACCACTCTCGCCGGTTATATCCACTGGCAGCTCACAGGCAAGAAGGTTTTGGGCGTAGGCGATGCATCAGGTATGCTCCCTATCGACTCTAACACCAACAACTACGATGCAGAGATGGTAGCTAAGTTCGATAAGCTCATCGAGCCTAAGAACCTGGGCTGGAAGATTCTCGACATTCTCCCTGAGGTACTGAACGCAGGCGAAGATGCTGGCGTATTGACCGAGGAAGGTGCAAAGAAGCTCGACCCAACAGGCACACTCCAGGCAGGCACCCCACTCTGTCCTCCAGAAGGTGATGCAGGTACTGGTATGGTAGCTACCAACGCTGTACGTCAGCGCACAGGTAACGTCAGTGCAGGTACTTCTTCTTTCTCTATGATTGTATTGGAGAAAGCCTTGAGCCAACCTTACGAAGTCATTGATATGGTGACTACTCCAGACGGCAGTCCTGTTGCCATGGTTCACTGCAACAACTGTACTTCCGACCTCAATGCATGGGTAGGTTTGTTCAAGCAGTATCAGGAGTTGCTCGGTGTTCCAGTAGATATGAACGAGGTATTCGGAAAGCTCTACAACCACGCTCTTGAAGGCGATGCTGATTGCGGAGGATTGATTGCTTACAACTATATCTCTGGTGAGCCTGTAACAGGTCTTGCAGAAGGTCGCCCTATGTTCGTACGTTCTGCCAACGACCACTTCAACCTTGCCAACTTCATGCGTGCCAACCTCTATGCTTCAGTAGCTGTATTGAAGATTGGTAACGATGTATTGTTCAAGGACGAGAAGGTACAGGTAGATCGCATCACAGGTCATGGCGGTTTGTTCAAGACCAAGGGTGTAGGTCAGCGCATCCTCGCTGCAGCCATTAACTCCCCTATCTCTGTCATGGAGACAGCAGGCGAAGGTGGTGCATGGGGTATCGCCCTGCTCGCAGGTTATCTCGTTAACAACGAAGAGAAGTTGAGCCTGGCAGATTATCTCGACAAGAAGGTATTTGCAGGCAATACTGGTGTAGAGATTGCACCTACTGCCGAAGATGTAGCCGGTTTTGATAAATATATTGAAACCTACAAGGCTGGTCTTGCTATCGAAAAGGCAGCAGTTGAGAACAAAAAGTAAATAAACGATAAATACGTTTGTGGGGATTCTACCTCCACAAACGTATTATACTTAAAATCGACAACAATTAATAAGAACAATGATGAAGAAACTATTTGCTACCACATTGCTTTCAACAGCAATTGCATTCTCAGCTCAAGCTCAGGATGTAACAGGAACAATCCATGCCAACCAGGGAACACAGAAAATCAACAAAGAGATTTATGGCCAGTTTGCCGAGCATCTCGGAAGCTGTATCTATGGTGGTCTTTGGGTAGGTCCTGATTCTAAGATTCCTAACACTCAGGGTTACCGCAACGACGTGCTCCAAGCCCTCAAGGACCTGAAAGTGCCTGTATTAAGATGGCCTGGAGGATGCTTCGCTGACGAGTATCACTGGATGGATGGTATCGGTCCACGTGAGAAGCGACCAAAGATGCAGAACAACAACTGGGGTGGAACCATTGAGGACAACTCTTTCGGTACACACGAGTTTCTGAATCTCTGCGAGATGTTGGGTTGCGAGCCTTACATCAGCGGTAATGTGGGTTCCGGCACTGTTGAGGAATTGGCAAAGTGGGTGGAATATATGACCAGCGATGGAGATACTCCTATGGCAAAACTCCGCCGACAGAACGGCCGCGACAAGGCTTGGAAGGTAAAATACCTCGGTGTTGGTAACGAAAGTTGGGGCTGCGGTGGCAACATGCGTCCTGAGTATTATTCAGATCTCTTCCGCCGCTACTCTGTTTATTGCCGCAACTATGACGGGAACCAGCTCTATAAGATTGCATCTGGAGCGAGCGATTACGATTATAACTGGACTAAGGTATTGATGGACCGTATCGGCAACCGTGCCAACGCCATCTCTCTACATTATTATACAGTAACAGGCTGGACAGGCAGCAAGGGTTCTGCCACCAAGTTCAACAATGAGGATTACTACTGGACCATGGGCAAGGCGCTCGGCATAGAAGATGTCATCAAGAAGCACGAGGCTATCATGGACAAGGCTGATCCAAAGAAGCAGGTAGCCCTCCTCGTTGACGAATGGGGAACCTGGTGGGATGAGGAGCCTGGCACTATCAAGGGCCACCTCTATCAGCAGAACTGCATGCGCGATGCCTTCGTTGCTGCACTCTCGCTGAATGTATTCCACCGCCATACAGAGCGTGTGAAGATGACCAATATCGCACAGATTGTCAACGTACTCCAGTCAATGATCCTGACAGATACAAAGGGAACAGGTCACATGGTTCTGACTCCAACCTATCATGTATTCAACATGTACAAGGACTTCCAGGAGGCAACCTATCTCCCAATGGATGTAAAGTGCGACTCTATGGATGTTCGCGGTGATGATCACGCAAAAGATGGAAGAAAGATTCCATTGGTATCTACTTCAGCAGCCAAGAAGGCAGATGGAACCATTGTGGTTGCTCTTGCCAATGTCAGTCTTGACAAGGCTCAGCAGGTAGAGTTTAATCTGGATGGTGCAGCTGCTCCAAAAGCTGTAACAGGACAGATTCTTTCCTGCAACAAGGTGAGCGATTACAACGACTTCGCACACCCGGATGTAGTGAAGCCTGCAGTTTTTAAGGATGCAAAAGTAAAGAAAAACACCCTTAAAGTAAAAATTCCTGCAAAATCTATCGTAGTTTTGAAAATAAAATAGTATCTTTGAAGGCGAAAAAGGAAGTATCCTTCTTTTGAGTAGCCTTCAGAGCTGGAAAAACAAGAATATTTCAGCAGAAATAACAACAATAATAAATATAAAATTATGAACGACATTAAAGTAATGAATCATGCAGCTGATAACATCCGTATCTTGGCTGCTTCAATGGTAGAAAAGGCAAACTCAGGTCACCCAGGTGGTGCTATGGGTGGTTCTGACTTCATCAACGTGCTCTTCTCTGAGTACCTGGTTTATGATCCAGCAGATCCAACATGGACTGGTCGTGACCGTTTCTTCCTCGACCCTGGTCACATGAGCCCAATGCTCTATGCTGGTTTGGCTATGCGTGGTTTCTTCTCTATGGAAGACCTCAAGCAGTTCCGCCAGTGGGGTTCTGTAACTCCTGGTCACCCAGAGCTCGACCTTCAGCGTGGTATCGAGAACTCATCTGGTCCTCTCGGTCAGGGTCATGCCCTCGCAGCTGGTGCAGCTGTTGCAGAGAAGTTCCTCGAGGCTCGTCTGGGTTCAACCATGATGCAGCACAAGATTTACGCATACATCTCTGATGGTGCTGTAGAGGAAGAGATTTCTCAGGGTGTTGGTCGTATCGCCGGTAACCTCGGTCTGAACAACCTCATCATGTTCTACGATTCTAACGACATCCAGCTCTCTACAGAGTGTGGCGTTGTAATGAACGAGGATACTGAGATGAAGTACAAGGCTTGGGGCTGGAATGTCATCAAGATCAACGGTAACGACGTAGCTCAGATTCGTGAGGCGCTCGATGCTGCCCAGAAGGAGCAGGACCGCCCTACCCTCATCATCGGTAAGACCGTAATGGGTAAGGGTGCTCTCCGCGCAGACGGCACAAGCTACGAGGCTTGCATCAATACTCACGGCGCTCCTCTCGGTGGCGACGCTTACGTCAATACAATCAAGCACCTCGGTGGTGATCCTGAGAATCCATTCGTTATCTTCGACGATGTAAAGGAAATCTACGCTAAGCGTGCTGAGGAGTTGAAGAAGATCGTAGCTGAGCGCAAAGCTGCAGAGGCTGAGTGGCGCAAGGCTAACCCAGAGAAGGCTGCCCAGATGGATGAGTGGTTCAGCGGCAAGGCTCCTAAGGTAGACTGGAGCAAGGTTGAGCAGAAGGCTGGTTCAGCTACACGTGCTGCATCTGCTGCTTGTCTCGGTGTTTTGGCAGAGCAGGTTCCTAACATGATCTGTGCTTCTGCTGACCTTTCTAACTCTGATAAGACAGACGGTTTCTTGAAGAAGACCAAGAGCATCGTTCGCGGTGACTTCTCTGGTGCTTTCTTCCAGGCTGGTGTTGCAGAGTTGACTATGGCTGATATGTGTATCGGTATGATGCTCCACGGTGGTGTGGTTGCAGCAATGGGTACATTCTTCGTATTCTCTGATTATATGAAGCCAGCTGTACGTATCGCAGCCCTGATGCAGGTTCCAGTGAAGTTCATCTGGACTCACGATGCATTCCGCGTTGGTGAGGACGGACCTACTCACGAGCCAGTTGAGCAGGAGGCACAGATTCGCCTGATGGAGAAATTGAAGAACCACGCAGGTAAGGACAGCGTTCGCGTATTCCGTCCAGCTGATGCTGACGAGACTACAGTTTGCTGGAAGCTCGCTATGGAGAATGTTGAGACTCCTACAGCTTTGATCTTCTCTCGCCAGGGCATCGCTAAGTTGCCAGAGGGAACAGACTATGAGCAGGCAGCCAAGGGTGCTTACATCGTAGCAGGCAGCGACGAGAATCCAGACGTTATCTTGGTAGCTAGCGGTTCTGAGGTTTCTACATTGGAGGCTGGTTGCGAGGCTTTGCGTGCCGACGGCATCAAGGTTCGCGTGGTAAGTGCTCCATCAGAGGGCTTGTTCCGTGGTCAGAGCAAGGAATATCAGGAGAGCGTATTGCCAAAGAACGCTAAGATCTTCGGTATGACTGCCGGTCTTCCTGTAACACTCCAGGGTCTCGTAGGCGCTAATGGTAAGGTTTGGGGTATGGAGAGCTTCGGTTTCTCTGCTCCTTACAAGGTACTTGATGAGAAGCTCGGTTACACAGGCGAGAACGTTTACAAGCAGGTAAAGGCTTTCTTGGCAGAGGCTTAATTAGCATAAACTAAACAGGAGTTGGAAGCTGGAGTTGGAGATTTTGCCGGATGGCAGATTTCCATTTCCGGCATCCGACTCCTTTCACTCTTTTAACATTAACCTTGTGAAGGATAAGGGTTTACCCCGTTTTCTTCACTTAAAAACTTAAGTATTATGGAAGTAAAGACAGTTGGTATTGCATGCGATCACGCAGGTTTTCCATTGAAGCAATTTGTATTGGAATATTTGGAAAAGAAGGGTTATCCTGTAAAGGATTATGGTACATACAGCGATGCGAGTGTAGACTATCCTGACTTCGGTCATGCTCTTGCTAAAGGCATTGAGAGCGGCGAAGTATATCCAGGTATCGGCATTTGCGGCAGCGGCGAAGGTATCGCCATGACATTGAATAAGCATCAGAGTGTACGTGCCGGATTGGCATGGTGCAAGGAGATTGCTCATTTGGTTCGTCAGCACAACGATGCCAACGTATTGGTACTTCCAGGTCGTTTCGTAGACAACAAGACCGCCGAGGCTATTCTCGACGAGTTCTTTGCCACAACATTCGAGGGTGGCCGTCACGAGCGTCGCGTCAAGAAGATTCCTGTTCAGCAGTAAAGTTCTGAATGGATAAAAAAGAATTAAGGCTGAGTCATCGCATGATGGCTCAGCCTATTTTTATGGAAGACGGACATACCAAGAAGCTTTTTACGACACATGAACAACTTCAATAAATGCACGCAAGCGTAAGATACAATCGCAGAATACGGAAGAAGTTGTCGGAAAAGACAGATGAAGTTGTCGGAAAAGATAGTATAGGTTATCGGAGAAGTTAACTCCGTAGGCCGCACAACAGCTGTTGTGCGCTTGCATAACAGCTGATATGCGCTCGCACAACACCTGTTGTGCATGCGTAGACCAGCTGATGGGCGCATACAGCAAACCAACATGACTCGCTGATGTTTTTATCAATCATTTTGCCACAAAAAACACAGTCCTATTTGTTATCTTACCGGAACAACCCTATATCAAAGAAACAAAAAAAAGGGATGCCACACTAGGTGACATCCCCCTATGAGAATCAAATACTTATTTGAAGCTTAAACTTTACTTGCTCTCAGCCTCAGCCTGCTTGGTCTCTGCTGCGTTAGGACCATAGTAGCCATAGTAAGCCTGGTAACGGGTGTAACCCCAGTTTGCCTGAGCCTTCTCTGGATCGAGCTGCTTAGCCTTGTCGAGAACCTTGATAGCCTCCTGGTAAACAACCTTGCGGCCGTTAGGATCCTGCAAGTTACCAGCCTTGCTGTTGTAGCAAGCACCCAGATAAGTAAGAACAACTACGTTATCCTCCTTTGCAGCAAGAGCCTGCTTCAAACACTTGATAGCGTTGTCTGCATCGTTCTTCTGGATATACATCATACCCTTGTTGGCAAGAGCTACAAAGTTGTTAGGGTTCTTTGCAATAGCTGCGTCCAAAAGTTCAGTCTGCTCCTTCTCCATCTTCAATGAAGAGTACATAGAATTCAAACCATCGAGAACAACATCATTGGTCTCGTCCTTTGCAAAGATATCCTTGAGCTTGTTAACATAGGCAAGAGAATCCTCGTGAGTCTTCAAGCCGTCCTTCATCACATAGAGCTTGAGGTTGAGGGCATCCTTAGCCTCCTTCTCACTCTTCATGGCGATGTCGCAATACTTCTCGCAACGGGCTGCATCCTTAGCCTGGTATGCATAACGGGCTGCAAAGAGAGCAACCTGACCGATATACTCCTTCTCGCTATCCTTCTGCTTCTGGTCTACAGAAGCGAAGAGAGGCTCATTGTCTGTATCGAGGAAAGCACCCCAATACTTCAATACCTCATCAGCCTTACTGTTCTGAGCTGCAGTCTGACCCGCATTAACGAGCTGAACACGAGCACCCCATACACGGCTAGCGTTGTTGTTAAACTTAGGAGCAACCTTACCCTTAGCGTTAGGAAGCTGGTCGTACTTGTAGCACTCAATAGCATTGATCAATGCATTGTAAGCGCCCTCAGACATAGCAGCCTCGTCAACCGGGTCGTTCTTCTTCATGATCTGATTGGTCTGCTGGATGCTCTGCTGGTCGTTGAACTGCTTCATAGCGAGATCAACGAGCTTGTTGTAAGCCTTGGCCTTCTCTGCATCGTTAGCCATCTGACCCAAATTCTGCTTAACCAAAGCCTCAGCCTCGGCATAAGACTTAGCCTTCATGACAGCCTTGAGAGCGTCACTGTCGCCTGCGAATGCTGATGTGGCACCTAGTACCATCATTGCAGCTACTAAAAACTTTTTCATTTTTCTTAATGAGTTTAAAAGTTGTTGTTATTTATTTTTACGCGTCTTTTCTTTTATTCGAAATCTACGTTGCCCGAATCGGTATCCTCAGCTTCAGATGCTTCGTCAGCGAGATGAGCCTCAGCCTCAGCAGCCTCTTCAGCAGTCTTGGCACCTACGGTATCATTCTCTATCTCCTCGCTCTTCTTAGCCCAGGCAGAACGGCTCTCCTCTTCTACAGAAGCCTCGAGCTCTGAACTCATCACCTTGCATACGCTGGCAATGACATCATTCTTCTTGGTAAGATTGATGAGGCGGACACCCTGAGTAGCACGGCCCATGACACGGCAATCGGCTACGGCAAGACGAATCACGATACCACTCTGGTTGATAATCATGAGGTCGTTATCATCGGTTACGTTCTTGATAGCTACCAGTCGACCGGTCTTGTCAGTAATACTCAGTGTCTTCACACCCTTACCGCCACGCTTGGTAACGCGGTAATCGAGTACGTCAGAACGCTTACCATAACCCTGCTCGCTCACTACCATCACGGTTTCCTTCTCAGGATCGTTGACAACAATCATACCTACTACGGCATCATCACCCTCATCGAGGCGCATACCACGAACACCGGTAGATGTACGGCCCATTGTACGAATCTCGTTCTCGTCGAAACGGACAGCACGACCATTGCGGTTGGCAATAATCAGTTCGTTATGACCATTTGTCAGACGAACATCTACCACCTCATCGCCCTCTACGATGTTGATAGCAATCACACCGTTGGCACGTGGACGGGAATATGCCTCCAGACAGGTCTTCTTCACCGTACCATTCTTGGTAGCGAAGACTACGTAATGGTTGTTGATGAACTCAGCATCATTCAAACCTCTCAGGCGGAGGAATGCATTCACCTGGTCATCGCTCTCGATGTTGAGGAGGTTCTGGATGGCACGACCCTTGGAATTGCGGTCGCCCTCAGGAATCTCGTAGCACTTCAACCAGTAGCAGCGGCCCTTCTTGGTGAAGAACAGCATGGTCTGGTGCATGGTAGCAGGATAGATATACTCGGTGAAGTCCTTATCACGGGTACGGGCTCCCTTAGAACCTACTCCACCACGAGCCTGCTCACGGAACTCTGACAATGGGGTGCGCTTGATATATCCGAGATGACTCACGGTGATAACCACTGGGTCGTTTGGATAGAAGTCTTCTGGATTGAACTCATGGTCATCTGGTTTAATCATGGTGCGACGTGCGTCACCATACTTCTCCTTCACCTCGTTGAGTTCATCCTTCATTACCTTCTTGCAGAGCTCAGGATCGTTCAGAATCTGGTTCAAGTAGTCGATGGTCTTCATCAACTCGTTGAATTCATTGTGCAACTGCTCCAGACGCAAGCCTGTCAACTGGCTGAGGCGCATATCCACGATGGCCTTACTCTGAAGTTCATCGAGTTCGAAGCGCTTCTCCAAGTTGCGCTGGGCATCAGAAGGAGTCTTGCTCGCTCTGATAATATGTACCACCTCATCAATGTTGTCGCAGGCAATGATCAAGCCCTCGAGAATATGAGCACGCTCCTGAGCCTTCTTCAGTTCGAACTGGGTGCGTCGGATTGTAACATCATGACGATGCTCTACGAAATACTTCACACACTCCTTCAAGCTCAAAAGACGTGGGCGGCCATTAACAAGAGCGATGCAATTCACTGAGAATGAACTCTGAAGAGCAGTCAGCTTAAAGAGTTTGTTCAGAAGAACATTGGCATTGGCATCACGCTTCACATCAACAACGATACGCATACCCTGACGGCCAGACTCATCGTTTACGTTAGCGATGCCATCTACTCTGCCTTCCTTGGCAAGGTCAGCAATAGCCATCACGAGCTGCTCCTTGTTGACACCATAAGGAATCTCGGTGATAACAATCTTATCATGGTTTTCACCACTTTCAATCTCGGCAGTGGCACGAACCACGATTCTGCCTCGACCCGTTTCGTATGCATCCTTCACACCCTGTATACCATAGATGGTAGCACCGGTTGGGAAGTCAGGAGCAGGAATATACTGCATCAATCCATCGGTGTCGATGTCAGGATTATCGATATATGCACAGCAACCGTCAATTACCTCACCCAGGTTATGGGTAGGCATATTGGTAGCCATACCAACTGCAATACCATTACCACCATTTACCAGAAGATTAGGAATCTTGGTAGGCATCACGGTAGGTTCCTGCAGGGTATCATCGAAGTTGTTGGTCATATCAACCGTTTCCTTGTCAAGGTCATCCATGATATGCTCACCCATCTTGGAGAGGCGGCACTCTGTATAACGCATGGCAGCAGGAGAGTCACCGTCAACAGAACCGAAGTTACCCTGTCCGTCAATCAAGGTATAACGCATGTTCCACTCCTGTCCCATACGCACCAGAGCGCCGTAAACAGAAAAGTCACCGTGAGGGTGATACTTACCGAGCACCTCACCAACAACACGCGCACATTTCTTATAAGGTTTGTCACTGGTGTTTCCAATGCCGAGCATACCGTAAAGAATACGGCGGTGCACAGGCTTGAAACCATCGCGTACATCAGGGAGGGCACGAGCCACGATAACTGACATCGAATAATCGATGTAGCTCGACTTCATCTCCTCCTCAATGTTGATCTTCATGATTCTATCATGATCCATTGTCTGATTTTCGTCCATTTCTTATATTAATGTATTATTGTTTATTCGTTACTTTCAAAACGCCTGTTTTCCATCCGAAAATCGCGTTTAAGGGCATTTCCTTGCGTTCTAAGCCGTTTTACCCTTTTGAAATTCCCGACAAAGATACAAAAAAAAATGATACTAAAACGCTTTAGAGGCGAAAAATCGCATTATTTTAGCATTATTTGTATTTTAACAATGCAAAAAAGTTGGCATATCATTTGCTATTATTGAAAATAATGTGTACTTTTGCACTGAGATATTTAAAAATATAAGCAAATATGATAAATCCGTTTTCACATATACAGGACATACTGAACAGAAGTAGCAAAGAAGCAGCACGCACCTTGGGAAGAGAAATCAGCGTGGAGCATCTGATGCTGAGTCTGATCAGCCAGAACGACAGCGATGTCAACAAGCTCCTGAAGGGCGCAGACATCAGTCCGATGGCTTTCAGCGGAGTCCTTAACAGCAAACTGGAAAAGCGTGTGGAAGAAACTCCTGCCGATAACATGAAGGAGAACACCCACATCCCATTCAGCCAGATAACAGACAGCATTATCAGAGACTCTATCCGCGAGGCAAACAACTACGAGCACTCCAAGATTGTAGAGCCAAGACATCTGCTGCTTGCCATCTTGAGAAATGACAAGAACCCTGTAGCCAACTGGCTGAGTCAACTGGGCTTAAGCTACGACCGTGCCATCGAAATGCTCTATCCTACTGACAAGGATGATGAGCAGAAGACAGAAGAGCCGAAGGATTTCAAAATGGAAGCACAAACACCAGATTCAGAAACCCCTGATGCTGACAGGCAGGAGGAAGCAGAGAACCTGGAGATGGCTGGTGGAATAGAAGCAGAAGATGACTACAACGAGCAGAACGACATGATGGAAACTGACGAAGAGCCATTCGATATGGAAAAGGACCAGAACCCGATGAGACTGTCTACCCGTTTAAATGGAACTCCGCGCAAAAAGAGCAGCACCCCTACCATCGACAAATTCAGTTTCGACCTGACCAAGGCTGCAGCCGATGGAAAACTGGATCCTGTCGTAGGCAGAGAGAAGGAGATTCAGCGCGTGCTCGAGATTCTGGGTCGCAGAAAGAAGAACAACCCAGTATTAATAGGTGAACCGGGCGTAGGAAAGAGTGCCATAGTAGAAGGACTGGCACAGCTCATCAACAACCAGGAAACATCGCCTATGTTCTTCAACAAGCGTCTGGTAAGTCTCGACCTGACTGCCATCGTTGCAGGAACCAAATTCCGCGGACAGTTTGAAGAGCGCATCAAGAATGTCATCAAGGAACTGGAGGACCATCCGGAGATCATCATCTTCATAGATGAGATTCACACCATGATAGGCGCCGGTTCCGGCGAAGGAAGCATGGATGCCGCCAACATTCTGAAACCAGCCCTGGCAAGAGGTATCATCCAGTGTATCGGTGCCACCACGCTCGATGAGTATCGCAAGAGCATTGAGAAGGACGGAGCCTTGGAGCGCCGTTTCCAGAAGGTTATCGTTGAACCTACTACACGCGAAGAGACCCTGCTGATACTGCACAACATCAAGGAACATTACGAGAAGCACCACTGTGTGAGATATACAGACGAGGCTCTCGAGACATGTGTCAAACTGACAGAGCGCTATATCACCGACCGCCACTTCCCAGACAAGGCTATCGACGTGATAGATGAAGCCGGCTCGCGCGTACATATTAATAATGCAAGTGTTCCTGCCCCATATATCAAGCTGGAAAAAGAACTGAAAAAGATAATCAGCAAGAAGCAGCAGGCTGTAGCAAACCAGAACTTCGAGATGGCAGCCTCATGCAGAGATGCCCAGACCAAGATCGAGAAAGAGATTGAGGACATGAAGGCGCAATGGCAGCAGGGAGAGATTGGCGAATATGTTGAGGTGACAGCCGAAGACATTGCCAACGTTATCAGCATGATGACCGGCGTACCGGCCCAACGCATGGCAGAAGGTGAAAGCAAACGTCTGAAAGATCTGGAACACAACCTGAAGCATAAGGTGATTGCTCAGGATAATGCCATCAACAAGATGGTAAAGACCATTCTGAGGAACCGTGTAGGCTTGCGCGACCCTAACCATCCTATTGGCGTATTCATGTTCCTGGGTCCTACAGGTGTAGGTAAGACCTATCTTGCCCAGAAACTTGCCGAGGAAATGTTTGGTTCGAAAGATTCACTCATCAGAATAGACATGAGCGAATTCTCCGAGAGTTTCAACGCCTCACGCCTGGTAGGTGCACCTCCAGGATACGTAGGCTATAACGAAGGTGGACAGCTGACCGAAAAGGTACGCCGCAAACCATACAGCATCGTATTGCTCGACGAAATAGAGAAAGCCAACAGCAAGGTATTCAACCTGCTCTTACAGGTACTCGACGAAGGCAGACTTACCGATGGAAATGGCCGACTCATCGACTTCCGCAACACCATCATCATCATGACCTCTAATGCAGGAACCCGCCAGCTGAAAGATTTCGGCAGAGGCGTCGGCTTTACTTCTGCAGGTATAAAAGGCGGATTGGCGATGGATGAGAAAGACAAGGAGTATGCCCGCAGCATCGTCCAGAAGAGTCTGAGCAAGCAGTTTGCTCCAGAGTTTCTGAACCGTCTCGATGACATCATCACCTTCGACCAGTTGGATCTCAATGCCATCAAGCGCATCATCGACCTCGACCTGGAAGGACTGGTCAAGAGAATAGAAGACTTGGGATTCCATTTCCAGATTACCGAAAAGGCAAAGGAGATGGTAGCTAAGAAGGGATACGATGTGCAGTTTGGTGCCCGCCCACTCCGCCGCGCCATCCAGACCTACATCGAAGATTCCGTTTGCGAGATGTTACTCGATGGCACAATGAAGCCGGGCGACACCATCTCGGTAGGCAAAAATTCGAAAAAAGAAGAATTGACATTCAAGAAACTATAATCTGAAGAGGGACTATCCACTGGCGATAGTCCCTCTTTTATTATGAACCCGGTATAGCAACCAACGAACTTTAGTTAATAAGAGTTAACCATGAGAAAAGTTTAGGCAATAATTTCTTATTTCAAAAAATATTCATTACCTTTGCATCTGCTTTCGGGCAAAAAGCCATGATGGCTCAGTTGGTAGAGCAACGCATTCGTAATGCGTGGGTCGCGGGTTCGAGTCCCGCTCGTGGCTCTTTCTTGTGAAAGGAGTTAGTATTTTCCTTCGCGAGATTAGCACATCGGTAGTGCACGGGCTTCCCAAGCCTGTGAGGCGGGTTCGACTCCCGTATCTCGCTCAGAACACAGTAACCCAGGGTTGAACCCTGGGTTTCTTGTTTTTATTAACATCTTTTCAGCCTTCTATAGCAACAAAATCACTTTTTTCGAGTTATTACATAAATATAACTAAGATAATAGAACAAAAATGAAGAAACATATCATACTTGTACTGGCGCTCGTCCTGTCTTCAGGACCTCTTTTCGCACAGAGTTCTCACATGACCGATGATCAGGTCATGAGCTTTGTGGTGAAAGAACATGAGCGTGGCACAGCCAATTCGCAGATTGTTACCAAACTGATGCAGAAGGGCGTAGACATCTCCCAGATTCGACGTGTACGCAATAAGTATCAGAAGATGTCGCAGCAGAACGAGCTCTACAGCACAACCGCTGCAGGAAATGCAGGCAACAAGAGAATGCGGACCAACAATGGTAAGCAAAGAGAAGATTACCAGGACAAGGACAAAGAGAAGCAGGCTTCAACCTATAGCAACTATCGCATCCAGAGCAAGCAGAACGACAGCTACTACTCATCTTATGATGAAACCAACCCAGATTATGACGATTTCAGCAAGGAAATGAACGCCCTGGTACCCGATACAGCTACCATGGTAAAACAGCTGCAGGCTGAGCTCAACCAGAAGCGCAGTAAGGTTTTCGGCCGTGACATCTTCAATAACAAAGACCTCAGTTTCGAGCCAAATATGAACATCGCTACCCCACAGAACTATCGTCTGGGACCTGGCGATGCCGTCATCATAGATATCTATGGCGCCTCTCAGAAAACCATCGAGAGCACCGTTTCGCCAGATGGTGAAGTAACCATCGAGGGTTATGGACCAGTCAGCGTTTCAGGCTTGACTGTAGCTCAGGCTAATGCCCGCCTACGCAATACCGTTGGCAGCAGATACCGTTCAAGCCGAATCAAACTCACCGTAGGACAGACCAAGACCATCATGGTAAACGTAATGGGCGAGGTTAAGATTCCGGGCACCTATACCCTCTCAGCCTTCGCTACCGTATTCCATGCCCTCTACATGGCTGGCGGAACCAACGATCTGGGTACATTGCGAAACATCAAGGTATACAGACACAACAAACTGGTAACGGTTGTTGATATCTACGACTATATTCTGAACGGCAAACTGACGGGTAATGTCCGTCTTGCCGACAACGATGTTATCGTAGTAGGTCCATACGATTGTCTCGTAACCATCGCCGGAAAGGTTAAGCGCCCGATGATTTACGAAATGAAGAAGAACGAGAGCGTCAATTCCCTTCTGAAGTATTCCGGCGGTTTTACAGGCGATGCTTATAAGAAATCAGTAAGACTGAACCGCAAGACAGGCAGAGAACATGCCGTATATAATGTTGGGGAGTTCGACTTCTCAAGTTTCCGCATCGATGACGGCGACTCAATCAGCGTAGACAGCATCCTGCCACGCTACGCCAACACCGTAGAGGTGAAAGGAGCCGTATTCCGTCCGGGCATGTACAATCTCGGCGAAGAAATCAACAGCGTACGCACCCTTGTAGAGCATGCCGAAGGATTAACAGAGGAAGCCTTCACTAACCGTGCCGTAATGCACCGCATGAAGTCTGACCGCTCGCTCGAAGTAATAAGTGTAGACATCGCCGGCATCATGAACGGCAAGACTCCAGATATCCCATTGAAGGAGAACGATGTCCTCTTCATTCCTACCCGACAGGAAAAGATTGTAGAGCGCACTCTCACCATCCGTGGCGAAGTGCAGTATCCAGGCGTCTATCAATATGCCGACAATGAGACCCTCGAAGACTTCGTTCTTCAGGCAGGCGGTTTAACCGACAAGGCTTCAACCGTTAATGTAATGGTAAGCCGTAGAGTAATGGATGCCAAGGCTTTACGTCCAGACAGCGTTATCGCCAAGACCTACACCCTATCTCTTAAAGACGGCTTCGTTATCGACGGCACCCCTGGCTTCAAGCTGATGCCATTTGATGAAGTAATGATTCGTCAGAGTCCGGCTTATGTAGAGCAGCAGAACGTATCGATTACCGGTGAAGTGATGTTTGCCGGTCTCTATACATTAGACCGTCGCAACGCCCGCCTGAGTGAACTCTTCAAGAAGGCAGGTGGAGCTACCGACCAGGCATATCTCAAGGGCGCCCGCATCATCCGTAAAGCCAACGAACAAGAGAAGCAGCGCATGGAGGCAGTATTGAAGATGCAGCGCGAAGAGATACAGAAAAATCTTCTGCAACTAGCCTCCAGCAGCAACAATGCCAGTGCCATCTCGCAGACCTCTAAGGATGTAGAGCGCACCAATATAGAGAAGTTCAATGTACCTAGCGAATACCCTGTAGGTATCGACCTGCCTGAGGCACTGGCGAATCCAGGCAGCGATGCCGACATCATCTTGCGCGAGGGTGACCGTCTGGTCATTCCTCAGTACAATGGTACGGTAAAGATCAACGGTGCTGTAATGTTTGCCAATACGGTAGCCTACGAAAAGGGCAAGAAGCCAAGCTACTACATCGACCAAGCAGGTGGTTTTGCCTCAGATGCATTAAAGAGTAAGGCATACATCATCTATATGAATGGTAAGGTAGCCAAACTCTCTCATGGTGCCAAAGTGCAGCCAGGCAGTGAGATTGTCATCCCAGCCAAGCTGAAGCGCAAGATGAGTACCGCAGAAATGATGAGTATGGGAACCAGCATGAGCAGCATCGCCGCTATGATTGCAACGATTGCTAATATGAGTAAGTAAGAATCATCAAACACCTATAAAAAAGGAGTCATTCTATGAAATATCCTATAGGAATACAAGATTTCGAAAAGCTACGTACAAATGGATATTCGTATGTAGACAAGAGCCGATTCGTGTACAAGTTGGCGACAGAGGGAGAATACTATTTCCTGAGTCGCCCACGCCGATTCGGAAAGAGTCTCTTTCTGTCTACTTTGGAAGCATACTTCCAGGGTAAGAAAGAACTCTTCGAGGGCTTAGCCATATATGACTTGGAGACAGACTGGAAGAAATATCCTATCTTCCATATTGATCTCAACACAGCCAACTTTCGAGAGAAAGACAGCCTGTATATGGTGCTTAATGACTACCTCACAACTTGGGAAAGCAAATATGGAGCCCGTGAGTCAGAAGCCACGCTTGCTCTTCGTTTCAAGGGTGTAATAGCACGAGCTGCAGAGAAAGAAGGATGTGGTGTTGTAATTCTTATAGATGAATACGACAAGCCTATACTTCAGACCTTGCGCGCCCCAGAGTTACAGGCTGAACACCGTGCACAGCTGAAAGCATTCTATTCGGTATTGAAGACACAAGACCGATATATCAAGTTTGCATTCCTCACCGGTGTAACCAAGTTTGGCAAGGTTAGCGTGTTCAGCGACCTCAACAACCTGACGGATATCTCGATGGACCACCGCTATATCAGCATCTGCGGAATGACAGAGAAGGAACTGCTTGCGAATTTCAAGGAAGGTATCAGCGAATTAGCGTCTGCAAATAAAGATAACGAGACAGAAACCATCGATAAGTTAAGAATGCGTTATTCTGGCTATCACTTCGAAGAAAATTCTGAAGAAATATACAATCCTTTCAGTGTACTGAAGACGTTAGCAAATTCACGCTACGATGATTACTGGTTTAAGGCAAATACTCACACATTCCTCATAGACATTCTGAAGAAGCATGACTATTGCATTACAGACCTCAATAAGGCACAGGTAAAGGCCAATATGATGAACAATGTGGATTCCAATCCCATTCCGGTCATCTATCAGAGCGGTTACCTAACAATAAAGAGTTACGACGAGCGATTCAAGAACTACCAGTTAGGCATCCCCAACAAAGAGGTCGAAGAAGGTATTCTCAACACCCTGCTCCCCCATGGCTGTAAGACTGCGGAAATGGATTGTTAGGAGTTGAGATAAGTTATTAATAGAAAAAATGTTATAAATAGAAAAAGAACATAACAATGAAACAAGAAGCACAAACACAAAGAGTAAATTACAAACTTGTTTTACAAGAAATATGGAAACGACGCAAATTGTATTTTATCGGTTTGCCTATAGTTTTAATATTATCTTGCTTGTTTATTATTTCTATTCCAAGAACGTACTCTTCGGAAACAAAGATGGCTCCAGAAGTTGACTCACCAAATTCTGGAAGTACTTTAGGTTCTTTAGCATCTTCATTCGGATTTGACTTATCCGAAATTCAATCATCTGATGCCATAACTCCATTACTGTATCCACAGCTCATTGACGACAATGGTTTTATTTCAGAATTGTTTGGCATAAAAGTTATAAACAAAAAAGGTGACATTAAAACCGATTTATACACTTACTATAAAAAATACCAACAATATTCGTGGTGGGCAAAAGCGATAGGAGCTATAACTGATTTATTTAAATCAAAGAAGTCCACAATAGTTTCAGGGAAATTTAATCCCTATATTCCATCAAAAAATGATGATGAAATTATGTCTGCTATAAGAAAATCAATAAACATTAGCGTTGACAAGAAAACGGGAGTGATAACAATTAAAAGTAAAGCACAAGATGCACTGGTTTGCAAAATAGTAGCAGATTCCGTAAGAGGTCATTTACAGCAATACATCACTAGATATCGAACCAACAAGGCTAGAAAAGACTATGCTTATTATAAGAGTCTTACCGAAGAGGCTAAAGCTCAATATGAAAAAGCAAGAAGACTTTATGGTGGCTATGCTGATGCAAACTCAGATGTTATATTAGAAAGTTTTAGATCAAAGCAAGAGGATCTAGAGAACGATATGCAATTAAAATATAATACATATTCTACATTAAACACTCAACTCCAAGCTGCAAAAGCCAAAATACAGGAAAAGACTCCTGCTTTTACACTTATCCAGGGAGCCGCAGTTCCCATAAAAGCTAGCGAACCTAAAAGAATGTTATTTGTTTTAGGAACGATGATTTTTGCTTTTATTCTGATAAGCATATATGTACTTAAAGATATTATTAAAGAAGAATAAGGAAAAATGACTAATAGTAATCAACCATCATCACAACGCATTCTATCTAATACGATAGTTCTATTTCTCAGGATGCTACTTTTGACAATAGTCAACCTGTACAGCATTAGAATTATCTTAGGAAGAATGGGAACCGAAGACTATGGTATATATAATGCCGTAGCTGGTGTCGTTACTATTTCATCCTTTATCAGTGGGGTCTTAGATTTAGCTATCCAACGTTTCTACTCATACGCTATGGGAGCTAGGCAAAAAGGCCAACTGGTAAAAATATTCTCCATCAGTATCAAATGCTCCGCTATTCTTGCAGTAACAATCTTTATCATGCTAGAAATAGCTGGGCTCTGGTACATAGAAAACAAATTAGTAGTTCCTATTGGAAAAATAGAAATTGTAAAAATGTGCTTTCATTTTGCCGTTATTACATTTCTTTGTACTATCTTACAAATTCCATTTACAGCAACGATATTTGCTCATGAGGATATGGGGGCATATGCTTCTATCTCAAGCGTAGAATGTTTATTGAAATTACTAGTGGCCTTTTTAATAGGAAGAGTATTTCTTGATAATCTCTCATTCTATTGTCTGGGACTCATGCTTGTTGCTATCCTCATATATATATGTTACGCATTATGGGGATATACCAGATATGAAGAATGTAAGCATTATACCAATGTCAAAGAAAATGATTTATACAAAAAAATATTATCTTTTTCAGGATGGACCTTATTTGGTTCTTTTGCCAAAATAACAATGGTTCAAGGAAGCACACTTCTCTTAAATTCATTCTTTGGTCCTTTGACTAATGCATCTTTTGCCATAGCATTACAGATAAGCAATGCATTTACAACGCTAAGCAATAACATGGTGCTTGCAGTACGTCCAGCAATGATTAAATCATACGCAGAAAAAGACGAACGGTACTTACAACTGTTATTTAGTTTTAGTAATAAGTTTATGTATTACTTCCTATTAATTATCGGTTTACCTATGATAACAGAAATGCCATTAATTGAAAAGTTTTGGCTTGGAAATTCGGTCAATCAGGAGATAATCCTATTCTCACGACTTGTAATAATATACACGATATGTTTAGCTATGAACAATCCTATCACGATTATCATACAAGCCACAGGTAATATAAAAAAATATCATCTCTGTGTTGAAAGTATAACTCTAATGTCACTACCTGTAGCATGGATTCTATTCCATTACCATTATGAGTCGTATCATATTTATACAGCAATGACAGGAGTTTGTATAATTGCACATGTAGTTAGATTGCTATGTTTAAAGGAAAGTTATCATAATTTTTCTATTAGAAACTATTTTGGTACGTTCATTATTCCTGCGAGCACTATAACTGTCGTTGGTTCACTAATATATAGATATATGCATGAAGTAAACACTACTGATGTTATCAGGCTATTGATAGAAGTAATCATACTACCAATCATAATAATTACACTGACTTATATGGTTGGACTCAATAAAAAGGAAAAAAATACGTTTAATAAATATATAAGAATATATTCAACTCGTAAATGCAAGAAACAACAATAAATAATATACTAGCATGTAGTTACCTTCTACTTTGGGTAGCAACATTTATATGGTACCACTTCAAGCATCATTCCATTGATGCTGGAAGCGGTATAATATTCATGTATATTCTCTATGGCATCATCTCTATAGACTCATTGAACGACCCTATTTTTTCAATGTCATTTAATAATCTAACATTGTTTCCATATATTTATTTATATGGGATGATGATGTTAGCTATACTTCCTATCATCAATAACCATTTTCATCCTACTACAAAAATTGCAGATCCAAATACAAGGATACTTAATTATCTGTCCATCATGATAATCATCTGCGGTCTATTACTGATACCAAATATTATATCAAACTTTGGTACGGGAATCGTTAAATTATTCACAGATACAGATGCAGGTAAGGATGCATATATGGAAAGTGCAAAAGGAGCAGAAGATACGGGTGCTGCCATATCTAATATACCAGCAGTCATTTTCAACGCATTCTCTGATATCGCAATATTTTTAGCAATGTATTACATGACTCTAAATTCAAAGAAGATAATAACTTCATTACTTTGGTGTACTGTAGGAATTGGTATATTAATGCCAGTCATCAATGGACAAAGAACAGGAGTTATCACAAGTGTTCTCACTATTTTTGGAGGATATCTTCTTTTCAAAAAATATCTCGATAAGAAAGTGAATCTAATATTTAAGCGTGTCGGAATTATTTCCATTGCGCTTATCATGTTACCAGTTGGTGCCATTACAGTCAGTCGATTCGGAGATAGAGCAGGTGGAACCATAACCAGTTTTCTCAATTGGTATATAGGACAAGGAAGTCTCTACTTCAACAACTATGGATTGGACCCAGGTGGTACAAGAAACGGAGAAAGAACAGCAAACTTATTTCTGCGTATAATCAAATCGGATGTCCCCAAAAACTATGTAGAAAGAAGACAGAAATATCCAAATCTAGAAATTGACGATTATTATTTCACAACTTTTGTTGGTGACTTTACCATTGATTACGGACCAATCATTGCTGTAATTATATTTCTAGTTATATATGGTTGGATGTATTATAAGACAAAAACAAGAACAGATAGCATAACACTTCACCAATTGCTATTGCTCTACATTACGATGTGTGTTAGCATGCAGGGAGGCATGTATCTGTTCAACTATTCAGACACGGCAAATTTAAAAATAATAACATATATATTTTTATATGGGTACCTAAGGTATCATGAGGTACTTTTGAAGAGATTCCCATTAAATACAAAACAAAAAGAAATAAAGAAATGACACCAAGAATTATAGCATTATACCTCCCCCAATTCCATCCGATTCCTGAAAACGACAGATGGTGGGGACCTGGTTTTACAGAATGGACAAATGTAGCAAAAGCCAAACCTTTGTTCAAAGGTCATCAACAGCCAAGAATCCCAGCTGATTTAGGCTTCTATGATTTACGTTTGCCTGAAACACGCATACAACAGGCAGAATTGGCAAAAGCAGCTGGCATCGAAGGATTCTGCTATTATCATTATTGGTTTGGACACGGGAAACAACTCCTTGAACGTCCATTCCATGAAGTAGTAGAAACAGGTAAGCCTGATTTTCCTTTCTGTATATGCTGGGCGAATCATACATGGAGCAATAAAACATGGGAGAGCAAGTCTGCCATGCAAAAGAACTCTACACTTATCAAACAGGAATATCCAGGAAAAGATGATGACATAGAACATTTCATGTCATTGTTACCAGCATTCAAAGATCACCGATATATGAAAATAGATGGCAAACTACTCTTTGTCATTTATAGTGTTTTTGACTTTCCACATGTTGACAGATTTCTAGAAACATGGCGTGCGTTAGCAAAAGAACACGGATTACCAGGTTTTCATTTTGTTGGTATGACCCCATCAACGTTAACCTTCAAACTAGACAAAGAAGGTAATCACGTTAGGACTCTACCAAATCTGGAAAGCAGTAAAGATATTTATGAATCTGTCTTAAATATGGGTTTTGATGCTGTCAATTCTTTTGGAAAGCGCAGAGGTGAAATGCTTTATGAAGGGAAATGGAAGAATCTTTTTAAAACAGGTCTTAGATATCTCGGTCTTCCCACAGAAAGTATCAAATATGACTACGCTAAAACCGTAAGAAACTATTTTGCTCCAGAAGATACATGGGAAAAAGTCTATCCAACAATATTACCCCAATGGGACAGAACGCCACGCGTAGCAAGCCAGGACGGCATATATGTTAATGCGACTCCAGAAAAGTTCAAACAGCATATCCTTCAAGCTAAAGAAATAATTAAGAATAAAGAAAAAGAACATCAGATTCTCTTTCTAAAATCATGGAATGAATGGGGAGAAGGAAACTACGTTGAACCAGATATCCAATGGGGACATGGTTTCTTGGATGCAATAAGAAATACATGCAAAATAGAATAAACTTATATGAAAGATAACAAGATGAAATGATCCATACTGCAAAGAAAAATGTATGAAATTCATTACTTGTTTTCACATCTCATTTAAACAGAAATCATGTTTATTGTTTTATATTTTATTCTATCATAAATTATTAAATAAAGGAAAAGATAAAAATGAATCCAAAAATTAGCGTAATCATCCCAACATACAATCCCGAAGATTATCTTTGGGATTGTCTAGGAAGCTTAGAGCAACAAAATCTAAGTAAAGAATATTTTGAAGTAATTGTTGTTCTCAATGGAGAGCAAGAACCATATTTTTCGTTAATAACAGAAAGAAAAAAGAATTATTCATTTCAATTAAAACTGCTATACTCAACGCAAAATGGAGTATCAAGAGCAAGAAATCTCGGAATAGAACAGGCAAAAGGGAAATATGTATGTTTCCTTGATGATGATGACATGATAAGTTCATATTATCTTCAATCATTATTAGATAATGCAACTCCAAATGGAATCACAGAAGCAAATGTCATAGCATTTATTGATTCAAACAAGAAAACAACTTATCATTATTTATCAGTTGCTTATAAAAAATACTATTCCTTTACAAAACACAATTTAGTTAACCATAGAAGTTTTCTATCAAGTGCGTGTTGCAAGTTAATTCCACGTGATATTATTGCAGACTTTCGTTTTAATGAAAACGTTACTCATGGAGAAGATTCGTTATTTATGTTTCAACTCTCTTATAAAATTAAGACTTTAAATATTACAACATCAAATGCTATTTATCATGTAAGAGTGAGAAAGACTTCTGCATCTAGAAATTCTAAAATTAAATTGAAGAAAAAGAAAATGGAATTAAAACTACTATTCTTGTACACAAGAATTTTTCTTTCCAAACCCTTTGCATATAATTTTGTGCTATATTTGACGAGAATTGCAGCAACTGTTAGAAAATTAATAAGAGAATAATATAAAAAATAAAGTTAGTATATAAAAAAATGTGCAAACTAGAACCGTTTTAAGAATAAAATGTTTTACCTGTCAATAGATTAAACTTCATTGACAGGCAAAACATATTTTATGAAATTCATGAGGATAGTGGCGATAGCACTATATCGTCACAATGTGTAGCTCTGTAATCGATACCAGTTATCACGAAAGCAGGAAACCTAGAAATAATCACGTAATATCAAATTTTATTTTTCGAACTTATAGAGATGATTTAACACAAGACGGACATACTCTTCGTTATTAAATAAATACTTTTTGCGTTCACTCCATTGATTAATATGCAGAACCACCAGTTCAAATACTTCTTGAGGTTTCATTATCAGCCACGCCTTAAGATCATCATTATTATGCAATATAAAATCAACGGTTGACAATAACTCCAGAAGATAATTGGAATAATAACCAGAGAGGAAACTTGCCGTCTTCTTACAAATATCCTCATAAGGTTTATTCTCTTCGTTTGCCAAGAATTTCTGAACATCTCTGAATGTATCAGATGACAACCAGATAGGATCAAATGGCTTTTGTTCCATCTGTCCTACACCTTTCAGATAACTTCCGTTCAGGTAATGAAGAACAAATCTTACCGTGCCAGAATAAGGACCATAATAATATTGCCTAAATGTAACTTCAAGCTATCAGCAGTTCCAAATTTTTGCAGGAAATATGCCAACTTTTCTGCAGCAAATTCAGATGCAAACTCACCTTCTGAAACCAAAGAACAGAGCATATATAACAACATAGCTCTTGCCAGAGTCAATTTTACTCGTTCTGATTTCATCAACTCTATAATTGCTTCATTTGGTTCATAAAAAATAATTTCACAATTTAAATCTGACAGTTGACTGATAATCATCTGTTTTACGATAATCCAATCCAAGCCACCATTATGACTACCCAATAGTGGAATAGCTATAGACTCAATATGATATTCAAAAATCTTATCTATCAAATCTTTGAGCCCCATCTCTATATAGGAATATTCAGAGGGCTTTCTCCAGGTCGTTTTTGTTGGAAAGTTTACTATGTTTTTATTAATCCCATATACATTCTGTTCTTGGGTTATGAACATTGAACCAACGCGAACAAGTTTATCTTTACATGCCTTTCTGTAGTGAATATAATTATTAGGGTAAGCCTCCTTAAATTGCAAGGCTATACCTTTACCCATCACTCCCACTGTATTTACGGTATTGACAAGTGCTTGAGCTGTACTTTCCACCAAATTGCCTTTTACAAATCTTATCATATCTACATAAAATGCTTAATAAAAGCATGTATTATAAAACAACAAACATTTATTATTGCAGGAACTTTACCAATCCCCTCATCATGTGTCTGAATTTGCCAGACTTGTTTGATACTTTTCCATTTATTAGAAGACAGAGAATTGGAGAGAATCCGATAATGAGTTAGTACCTTATTGAGACCATAACAATTTATCCCATTACGCATTAACATGAGCCATGTAGCATAATCTTGTCCACCCCTTCTCAAAGGCATTTTAAAATTTCCTATTTGATTTCTATCAACAATAACAGTTGAAGTAGCTATAATTGTATTACGAAGCAAAAAATCATAGGAAATTTTCCATTGTACATTTCTAACTTTTCCCAAGATTTCTCCATCTTCCGACATTACATCCATGGCCGTACAACTGATAGCTGCTCCTATTTTATTCATAAAGGTCAATTGAAATTCTAATTTTCCCTCACACCATACATCGTCACAATCAAGAAAAGCAACAAATCGACCTTTAGCTAATCCTAATGCTGTATTGCGGGCAACAGCTGCACCTTGATTTTTAATTAAACGCTGATAAATTATCTGAGGAAATTGTTCCACATATCCATTAACAACTTCTTCCGTACGATCAGAAGAACAATCATCTACAAGGATAATTTCTATATCCTTGTATGATTGTTGAAGTACAGAATCTAATGCCTTTGCTATAAATCGCTCAGCATTATAGATTGGTATAATTACAGAAACAGTGTTATTTTTATATAATTCCATATATACAAAGAAGACACAAATTCATTAATAAATAGGAGTCAACCAATTCAATCTTTTTGGGTTTAATCCCTTCACTGCATCTAAATAAGCTTTATGCAAAGAATGCGTTATCTGACCTTCATTACCACCTCCTATTTGGTAACGGTCAACGCTCAAGACTGGTGTTATCTCCATTGCTGAACCACACAGAAATGCTTCATCTGCCATATACACTTCTGTACGATCAATAGTTCGTTCTTCAAAGTTTAAACCCAGCTCTTCTGTTGCTAATTTTATGATTGTATCACGAGTAATGGATTCTAATACGCTATCAGTTAATCGGGAAGTAACTATTGTTCCATCCTTAATCATAAAAAAACAACTGCCTGGACCTTCTGAAATTTTACCTACTTCATTCAAAAAAAGGCATGTATCATATCCATTACGTAAAGCTTCTCGCTGTCCAACCCGAGAATTGATATAGTTGGCACCACATTTAATACGAGGAGACAGATTTTCATCACTGATTCTACGCCAAGAAGTAACGCAGCAGTTCAAACCTTTTTTGTTATATTCTGTACTGGTACGCCCTCGAGGAATAGGAGCAACAAACATCTCTACAGGGCCATCTGATCCCCAACTACCAAAACCATCAACAAACAAAGTTTGTCGTACACTTAAATTTTCGTCATATTCATTTGCCTTAATTGTATCAACCAGAGCTTTTTGTAAGTCATCTTTAGTATATTTTAAGTCAAATTGAATCAACTTTGCAGAACGAATTAAACGATCATAATGATCTGACAAACGAAAGGCATAAAGCTGCTTTTCCTCATCGTTCCAATAGCAAGGAATACCTTCAAATACATTCAACCCAAATTGGGATGTAGGTGAAAGCACATTAACTAAAGCTTCATTAACATTTAAAATTTCTCCTTTCAGCCATATCAAACGATTGGCAACATCCGTTTTAGCCATATTATTTATTTTATAGAATTAATAAACTCATTTTTGAAAAAAAACATTTATCCAAAATATAATATCAGTTTTAATCTGGAAGATGGGCGATTCTGATGATTTCCTTCTCTGCCATTTCAGCAGACTCTTCATCACTCAAATCTTCTCCCATTTTGTCTTCATTGATATTTTCTGAAATGAATACCTTTTTAATAGTCCAAAAGAGAATTTTAATATCTAACCAAAATCCTTCTTTCTTAAATCTATCAATATACTCATTATCATAAGTAACTTTTTCGTCCCACGAATTCTCATTACGACCTTTACATTGAGCCAAACCTGTTATACCACCTTTCATCCCAAAACGCTTTTTATATTTTTTGTTAAGCGTATCAAAATCACCAAGTTCATAAGTAACACAAGGTCGTGGACCAACAATAGAAATATCCCCCATTAAAACATTAAAAAGTTGCGGAAGTTCATCTATAGAAGTATTACGAAGGAAATGTCCTACTTTTGTAACACGAAGATCTTCATCATAACTAAACAATCCAGAACCTATATTTTCAGCATTAACAACCATAGAACGATATTTCCACATCTTAAATATTCTCCCGTCTTTAGTTCTCCGCCCCTGCTTAAATAAAACAGGTCCATCAGAACCACGCTTAATAGTTATAGCTACTATAAGCCATAATGGTATCAATAAGACAATAGCACAAGCAGATGAGCAAATGTCAAAAAATCGTTTGAGAATCAAATTAAATCTTAACCACATAACTATGCAAAACTAAAAGTTCGGAATAAATCTGAAAAAGTCTCACCTCTCTTAATAACCTCTACCTGATTACCGCAGATATCTAAAACTGGGAAATTAGGAAGAATAAAAGGAGGTTTCATCACTAAGGAATAGCTGCCACAATTACTAATAATAATAGCATCCTCATGAGCTAACTTACCAGTATAATTATGATAAAGCACATCACCTTCAATACAGGTAAAGCCAACAATATCCAAATCTTTATATTCTTTTTGTTCTTGCCCCATTGCAATAATTTCAATTGGTGGATTTACACCACTCATACTTATATTTTTCTGACTTCCTAGTACTGTTGCAAACTTTTTTCCTCTTACATCTTTTATCGTTTTAACTGTTGCCAAAAATTTCATGCAATCACCAACCAATGCGCTTCCAGGCTCTATCAAAAGTTCAGGTTTGATATTCTTATTATTAAAATAATCTGCAAAGACTTGAGCAGCAGCCAAAGCATACTCTTGATAAGTTGGGATATGCGCTTTAAATTGAACTTTTAGAGTATCTTCCATCTTTCCAAATAAACCTCCACCAATATCAATTCTCTCTGGGATAATACCTAATCTGTCGATTAAGTCAACCATTCCTTGAGCTCGTGCTGGCCAATATTCTACTTGCCTCTTTGCAAAATGGCATTGAAAATTAATAAGTTTTATATTAGAAGTATTTTGAATAAAGCTGAGTGCTTTAACAAAATCATCACTATCAATATCAAATCCAAAACGACTTACCACGCCATCATAAACATCATAGTTACAACGAATTCCAATATGTATCATTTTATCTAAATGATTACTAGCAATTTTCTTAACGTATGCCATTTCTTCTATAGAATCAATATTCACTGTACCACCTGCACATAGGAAGTTTTCCATGATTTCAAAATTTTTAATTGGACCATTCCAAATAATTTTGTATGCATCACATCCTACCCTTTTAGCTATTTCCAATTCCATTTCACTTACAACCTCTGCATAACCACCCAAATCTTTAACTATACGACAAAATTTAGGTGTATAATTAGTTTTATAACTATAAGCTATATTAAAATGAGGATAAATATGCGAAAAGGTTTCCTTCAATTCTTTGAAATTTGAAATAAACTGATCGCTATCCAACAGATAAAAGGCATCACCATAGTTGGACCGTAAACTTTCAACAACTTTTTTATCAATCGTCATCATGAATTCTTTGCTTTAATAATTTCTACAATTTTTTCTACAGATCTATTTACTTCTTGCTGATTATTACTGAAGTAATCTCGTGCAGCCAAAGCTTCATACTCCAATGTTCTTATTTCGTTAATTCCAACCATAAAAATATTACGAACCTCATCTAAGTCTTTAATTTTATCAGTATTACAGAAACTACGACTGACAATAACCATTGAAGAACCAAGACGATAATGTTCTTTAAGCACAGCTGAACCAGGAAGTAAACCGGAATTCATTCTAGCAATACCGCCAAACCCAAAAGGTATACCTTTAGCAGTGATTTTCTTTGCAAGCTGTTCAACAACTCCATCAGATAAAAGTTGGAACATAAAAGACATACCCATGGCAAGATGCAAATCATTCAACCCAATATGAACCATATCTATACCAGGCACTTGAAGAATTTCATCCAAAAGGATTGCTGCTTCCGGAGTCTCTAACAAAAGACAAGTTTTAGCTCTTCCACCTACATAATTAATAAAATCCTCAACTTCTTGAACGGTATGGAAATAAGGCAACATAACAATGTCAGCACCTGCTAATATCGCCCCATCAATCTCGTTTTTGGAAGAAGGATAGTTATCAAGAGCATCATGTATAGGATTTACACGAACTATAACTTGAGCTCTTTTTAGACTTTTTTTTATGTTACTGACATCTTCTATTGTATGATGATTTTGCACGGTATCAAGTCCACCTTGCCTTTTGTCTTTGCCTATGAATTCCATATCAACAAATATCCAATCTACACCTGCATCTTCAGCAATACGGGCTACAGCAGGTTGATTGGTTATATACATCAAATTCAACATATTTTTAGCTTTAAATAAAAATCTTATTTTGAGCACAAAAGTACAAATAAAAATTGAGAAAAAAAAACGTTTTAAAGAAATAATTTAATAGAATGCAGTTTTTTTCAGTTTCCACACAAAAAAGTCTATAAAAAATTGATAACGTATAACTTTCTAGTACCGATTGTCATGGTAAAGTCAATTAAGAAAACGCTGCTAAAATATAAGGGAGGTTATCAAGCCTCCCTTATTAATTAATTCATTCTTCATTGATCTTCTCCATCATGTGTTGGCAATAACCGCAATAGCCTCCGTTGACAAGTGCTTCAAGCATTTCACACCAAGGTATATCAACACCACAACGTTGACATTCATCAATAGTATGATTTTCTATTGACTTGTCAAAAATGTATCTCTGCTTTTCGGACAAGCTATCATAACCTTTGTCCAACATCAACTTAGCAATACCAGCTTCCATGCCTTCTAAACGGTTTGAATCTATCAGTTCTTCTACAAAGGCGCCAAAACCTTCCTCATTATACTTTTCTTTTCTCATTAGTTATTTTTATTAATCAAAATTACCTAATCTTAATAATATATTTTATCTATAATCTTTTCCACTTCTTCCATTCTCAAGTATAAACTAGTATATGCGAAGCGGAAAGTACTAACCTGTTACCGATTATTGCCCTTACTGAAAACGGATTAGTTTTGTTTCCTAAGGCATAAACCCTGTCTAAGATGTTACCATATTTACTATGTTTAAGTTATACATTCGTTCATTGTCCCCAATGTTCTAACACGACATAGGGAGTCATTCTTATAAATGACAAACATTGTACCAAGACGTATTGAAAAGTTTTAGCGGCATATTGTCCAAAACAATCTGCCATTTTGACACAGCGACGCTAATCGAAAGAAAATATCATAATTACAGACAACAATAATAACTGAATCCGCTAAAAAAAGACCCATTACTTATAATTAAAGTATAACTAAAAAAAAAGGCAACAAATTATTTGCTTAAAATACAATAAAAGAAACCTTAATACGTTTTAAAATAAAATAATGACAAATAAAACTTCAAGCATAATGAAATTTTTCAATAAACTATCCAATTGGTACTTCACCAAGAAATCTCTTCCATATTGGTGTATTTTTTTGATAGATTGTTCTGTAGTATTCTTATCATACATGTTTATATACCAGCAGTTAAATAGCGGTATAAAAACATTAGGGGTGCTTCCCAATTTATCAATACTAATTGGATGCTTCACGTTTTTTCACGCTATAGGATTTCGTCTGTTTCATACATACGATGGCATTTTAAGATACTCTTCATTTATAGATTTACAAAGAGTTTTCTATGCTGTGGTATGCGGTGCAGCTATATCTTCGGTTAGCTATCCAATGCTACATAATATAGATAAATTTGACCATATAAATTTAGACTATAAAAATATTATCTTAGCATCTCTCCTATCCACTTTAGTCTTGTGGGCTATCAGAGTTATTGCCAAGACTATCTTTGACGTCTCTCTCTCTGATTACAACATTAAACATGCTTTTATCTACGGCGTGAAAGAAGGTGGTATCGGTCTCGCCAAGCAAATCAAAAACAGTAAACCCATGAAATTTAAACTCATGGGCTTTATCTCTGATGACACAAAAATAAAGCACCATCACCTGATGGGTACCAAAGTGTATGCTCCAGACCTGAATACCATCAGGAAAATGAGAAATAACAATATCTCTACCCTATTAATTTCTCCTGGTGCCATCAACGGTTTTCGTGCAAATAAGGACTTCCAGGATGCACTACTTGCAGAAGGTATTCATATATATATGCCTACCACACAAGAGTGGAACAGAAATGAACAGCAACAGCTCAAGGAAGTAAGCATCGAGGATCTTTTACCTCGTGATGAAATCAGCATCGATATGGAAAGTGTAGGTGCCATGCTTCATGGCAAAAGCATATTGATTACCGGTTCAGCAGGAAGCATCGGAAGCGAAATGGTAAAACAAATCGCTAAGTACGGCCCTGCAGAATTGATTCTGATAGATAGTGCTGAGACTCCACAGCACGATATACGCTTGATGATGGCTAAGCAATTCCCTGAGATTAAAGCTGAAACCATCGTCACTACTATTTGCAGCAAGTCGAGAATGGAACATATCTTCAAGACATACTTGCCTGACTATGTTTTCCATGCTGCTGCATATAAGCATGTTCCAATGATGGAGAACAACCCATGTGAGAGTATTCAAAATAATGTATATGGCACCAAAATACTGGCTGATTTAGCTGTCAAATATGGAGTTAAGAAATTTGTTATGATCTCAACAGACAAAGCAGTCAACCCAACCAATGTCATGGGATGTTCTAAACGAATCTGTGAGATTTATGTACAGAGTCTCAACAAAGCAATTGAAAAAGGTATCATCAAAGGCAAAACACAATTCGTTACAACCCGCTTTGGTAACGTATTGGGCTCAAATGGTTCTGTTATACCTTTATTTAAGAAACAAATTAAAGCAGGTGGTCCTGTCACTGTTACAGACCCACGTATCATCCGCTACTTCATGCTCATTCCTGAGGCTTGCAAACTAGTTCTGGAAGCAGGAACAAAAGGTAACGGCGGGGAAATATTTGTTTTCGACATGGGCAAACCTGTCAACATTGCCGACATGGCACAGAGAATGATCAACCTCAGTGGTGCAAAAAACGTTGAAATCAAATACACAGGATTGAGAGCGGGCGAAAAGCTTTATGAGGAAATGCTTAATGAGAAGGAATCAACCAAGCCGTCGTTCCATGACAAAATAAGAATTGCTGAAGTACGTGAATACGATTATACAGAAGTATCTAAGCAAATTGATGACTTAATTGAAAAAAGCAAGTTATACGATGAAATGCTCACAGTAAAGATAATGAAGGAAATCGTTCCAGAGTACAAGAGCAATAATTCGATTTACGAGAAGCTCGACAAATAAGCACTTTTACGTTCGTAATAAATGAAAAAACTGATGGAAAATAAACAATATAAAGACAGCATGAATAAGACGGAGCAAATTATAAAGCGCTCCGTCGATTTCGTCATCGCAACATGTTGTCTGATATTCTTCTCTCCTTTAGCCATAGCATGTGCTATTGCCATCCGATTAGAAGATGGGCTACCTGTAATCTATCGTCAAGAACGTATTGGTTTACATGGCAAGCCCTTCTTTATCTATAAATTTCGTTCCATGAAGATTGATGCAGAAAAAGATGGTCCTGATCTTCTTGAGATAAAAGGTGATCCAAGGCTCACTAAAGTTGGACGTTTTTTAAGAATGCATCACCTCGATGAACTTCCTCAACTTTGGAACGTTTTTAAAGGAGACATGGCATTTGTAGGTCCTCGCCCTGAACGTAAATTCTATATCGACCAGATTATGGAGCATGATCCTCGATATACTTATCTGTATCAGATTCGTCCAGGAGTAACTTCTTATGCCACCTTATATAACGGATATACGGATACGATGCCGAAGATGTTGAGAAGACTAAGTCTTGACCTCTTCTACCTGGAACACAGATCCTGGTGGTTTGATGCCAAGATTCTGTTCAAAACTATGATGAACATTATGTTTGGCAAAATATTTTAATGATTAGCTACTTAGACAATAAAGGGGTGATTACTTTTAATATAATGTGTTCACCCCTTTACAGTACCTTCTTCCTAACCAAATCCTTATTTACCTGTTGGGAAGAATCATATCAAATATTGCATTTCGCACTTCCCGGTTAGGATAGCCTAACATATAGCTGCTACCAACCACCTTCTTGATGGTAAGGTAACCGGACTGATAAAGGAAGAGCTTGGGATCATCCATATTGACATCACTCATTTCCAGAAAGTCTGAATCTATCAGACAATTGTCCTGTTCAGGTATCTCGTTGATGAATTTACGCAAAACCTTGAGTAACATTTCGTTGAAACACGAAGCTATCCAATATGAATCAAGGCGAAGATTAACCAATGCATAACATACACTAAAAGGATTGTAAACACCAATAAGACCACGTGAGAAATGATAGCCACCATAGAAAGTACTCATTGTATCCATAAGTTCATCCGGCATGACAGCAACACTGTCTGCCATTCTTAACAGCAGTTCTGAGAAATAATACATGACTTCATCTTTGGTAAAACCGCATATCGTAGCGTACTCATTACTAAAACTGATATTGACTAACGTATTAAGCATACCAAACATACCGATTTGTGTAAACTTAGTAATGCCAGTAATAAAGACACACTTGATGCAGTAACCATAATCCTTTAACCCGGTAAAGAAGTTACGATATATCTCACGGCATGCATCATGATAACCGGTCTCATAAGTATGCAGCAAAGGAGCATCATACTCATCTACGATAATGGCTATCTGGACTCCCGCCTGTTCGTATGCTCTTTGGATGATACCATTTAAACGATTACCTAAAGACTGCTCATCCGGATTTCTGCCATATATCTTCTCGTATGAAGACAATACATTGTTCAAATATTCTGTAAGCGTCTGAGCAGAAGAACCACCCAAACTCATACTGAAATAGATAACAGGACGTTTAACCCACTCCGTTTCAAGTTCCATAATCTTGAGACCTTCAAAGAGTTCCTTTCTACCCTCAAAATAACACTTAAGTGTAGAACACAAAAGAGACTTACCGAAACGGCGTGGACGGCTCAGGTAATTGTATTTAGTACCATTAGCCAGTTTCCAAACCATATCTGTCTTATCAGCATAGATATAATGATCTCTACGCATCTCTTCAAAATCCTGTATGCCTAAAGGCAATTTTCTATTCAGTTGCGTCATCTTATCTTATTTTTTTTGCAAATATACGCCTTTTATATGAAACAGCCAAACATTTTCAACTTATCTTAATTACCGCAGCCATATAGTGATTAGAGCACTCAAATGATACCACCATGTTAGCGTGGTTACAGGTATCGCTGTAATTCTCTTCGTAAGCTACTGACATTTGCATCATAAGTCCCTGACTTTCATATCGTAAGTAACTGACTTTTGCATCGTAAGTCTTTGATTTCCGTCTCGGAAGCAACCAACTTCTGGGTGACAGGGTGACACTGGTGACAGTGATTTCTGAAGATTTACTCTCGCGCGGGCAGGCAGGAACTTTCGGCCTGATTTTTCCTGCCTGCCCGCGTGCGAGGCGAAATGTTGAAAAACTAGTGTCATCGTGTCACCCTGTCACCGTGAACACTGAGCTGAGAATGCTCTGTATAGCTCTCTTGCTATGGGCATAAACTCTCCTCTCTCCGCCTCCGTTGGCTTTCGGAAGTAGAGATCCGTACATTACTATTTTTGTCGCGACGCCTCCAAAGTAGGTAATAAGGTTCTAATCTGTGTCACACGGTGCAAAGATACAAAAAATAAAATAAATGAGAGTTCCCACAGTGGGAACTCGTAAACGATAATTACTATTTTTTTAGAATCTTTTAAATAATAAAGGCTAAAAAATTATATCCGATTCTCGCAAGTTGCAGAAAAATTTGGAGTTGGAAGACACCTAATCTAACTGTTGGGAAGAATCATACCCAACATAGCATATCGACTATATATTGATGGTAACCATTTTTATAGAGAGCATATCGAATCGAAACAATGATGAACATCCTGTTTGGCAAAATATTTTAGACATCGAACGCTGTGAAAGGGAAAAAGACGGTTTCGTGACAGTTTTTTCCATTTCACAGCTTTTTATTTGGCATTATTTATACAAAACTATGTTTTCTCGTACAAACAGAAAAGACTCTGCAAAAGGTTTTTAAAACTTTTTTTTAAGTTGATGGTAAATTTGTTGCCATTTTATTTTTTTATTTCAGTTTTTTTTAGTACCTTTGCAAACGTTATCCTGAATACAATCTTTTTACCTTAAAGAAAACTAATACCTATTGAATGTAGAGCAGTTGTCTGAGAAGATAGCTGCTCTTGTCTTTTTTATAGCTCCCCATATAATAAATACCGCAAAACATCCGTTTTTATTTATAGAAACAAGTCTTATCACTTGTATAAATCATCACAGAAGAAACAATGGAAACAGAAGTAAAGAAGATTCCTTATCTCAACCTGAAGGCTATCAATGAGCCATACGAGAAGGAGATAAAGGATGCCATCGACAAGGTGGTCAACAGCGGATGGTATCTGCAAGGCGAAGCCGTAAAAAGGTTTGAGAAATCGTATGCACAGTTTATCGGTACAGAATACTGCATCAGCTGCGCTAACGGGACGGATGCGCTCAAACTGATGCTGATGGGCGAACTGGCTATCGGAAAGTTACAGAAAGGTGATGAGGTGATCGTGCCTGCCAACACTTATTTCGCTACCGTACTTGCCATCAGCAGCGTAGGACTAACACCTGTATTGGTGGATGCCAATATCGATACATTACAGATAGGTGACCAACTGATAGAAGCCCGAATCACACCGAAGACCAAAGCCATCATGATTGTTCATCTTTATGGTAAACTGGCATGGACTCCGAAGATTGCTGAAATCTGCAAGAAGCATCATCTCTTGCTTTTCGAAGACAATGCGCAGGGATTCGGATGCTCCACTACTCTATCCGATTCTTCTGAAAAACCATCGAAAAGAAGATATACTGGAAATCTTTCGGATGCTGCTGCCCACAGTTTTTATCCTAGCAAGAATCTGGGAGCATTGGGAGATGCGGGAGCTGTAACTACCAATAACAGGGAATTGGCGGAAGCCATCATGTCACTACATGAATATGGAAAGATAGAAGACGGCATCTTCAGATACCAGGGCGTCAACTCGCGCATGGATGAGATTCAGGCTGCTGTACTGAATGTTAAACTGCAATATTCTGAGAACGAACAGAAAGCGAGACACAGACAGATACAGCTATACCTGGAACATCTGGATGACGCTATCAAGGACAGATGCATCGCTGCGAAACTCATCTCTCCTGCTCATGAAAATGTTTTCCACGTCTTCCCTTTCCTTACCCCGAAGCGAGACCAACTGAAAGCTTTTCTGGCTGAGAATGGGGTCGGCACAAAGATTCATTACTTCCGCCCACCCTATCTGCAGCCATGCTATCCGGAAATGAATCATCTGGAATTTCCGGTAGCCAAGAGAATAGCTGACGAAGAACTGAGTCTGCCTTGCAACTCATCGCTCAACGATGAAGATATCATCAGAGTAAGCAAACTCATCAACCAGTTCTTGGTTTAAAGGTACTGCACCTTGGCACCGATAGAAAGGCCGAAGACATCCCAGAAACCGGCATTGCCGTTACGGTAGAAACGCATAAAGTAGATATCCGTTGTACCCAACTCATAGAAGAACGTAATACTCTTGATACGCTTACGTTTATTGTGCGGAATATCATACTTAAACCGTTCACCCAAGGCGATATTAGGACGGATGCGGGTAGAGAACGGATAGTAGCCGCTTTCATACTTGGTAGGCTGCTTCGTCCAGAAATCATGTCCGAACACCGTATTGAAATACAGGCTGCATTCCAGCGGTTCAAACCACCAGCCTTTACCGATATTACGACGCCATGGAATGAAATTCTCCTTGAGCGTCATGGTAAACTTCTCATCGTCAGAACTATACTTCGGGACGTAGCCAAACAAGAGCTGCGTTTCCCATTGGTGGTGCTTACCATATTCCCATCCTATACCCAGCGAAATGAGACCCATATTACCACAGGTCTGAATGATGCCCTGAGTAGGTATCAGCAAATCCCAGTGCTTGCGGTAACGCATCACGCGGCGGTCATATCGGGTCAGTTTGCCATCAGCCAACACCAGAGTATCATGAACGATACTATCCTTCAGTTCCAACTCCTCACTTTTCCCGGTAACCTCATCGGCAGCATGAACCTGTACAGAACCTGCAGCAAACAAAGCTCCCAGAATGAATATATGCTTAAAACTCAATAATTTCATAACGATAACCTTTTGGAGTAATGGTGAATATATAGTATTGATGCTTAGCGGCATTGGCCACCTGATAATAGATAATTCCATCGCCATAAATGTCATTTTGCTCGGTATGATGACCATGACCATAAAGACAGCACATCAAACCTGGGAACTGATGCGTATAAAAATTGAAGACCTTAGCCACATTATTATTAAACTGTTCTGAATAAGGTCCTGCATGCATGCAGACAACGGTACGCGAAAAGTCATCAGCATCTGCCTTAACCTGCTCTTCCATGAAATCGAAATTAGGTACAGGGCGGGAATAGTCAAACTCAATAGCATTGGTATTGAGGCAGACAAACTTTACCTTGCCGGCAATGAAACTGAAATCCGGATTACCAAAGATTTTCTCATAAGCCTGGTTACCTGTTCCCAAACAGTCATGATTACCCAGCAGAGCCACGAAAGGTATCTTCAACTTCTGAAGATGGTCACGGGTCCACTGGAACTCACGGGTAGCACCAAAGTCGGTAAGGTCTCCACAATGAATCACGAAATCGAGGGAATCACTGCGGCGATTGATATCATTAACCTCACTCTTCAAATCATCCAACCACTGGTGTGAATCGCTGATCATAGCAAAACGGATTGTATCTTTCGACTTTACCGCAGCCTCAATCCTCTGAATATTGGTAACATTCAGATTTCTTTCGCCGTCGATTTGCACATCATACGGATGAACATCGAAGACGGTATCGCAGGATGCCACCATACAGAGACAACAGGCAGCCAGGATATAGGGAATAATTTTATGCATTCTTGTCTTATTTATCTTTAAAAATTCTTTTTTATAACTCTTAAATACTACTTTTTCTTCTTTTTCAACCTTGCATAGAAACCTTGCAACCTGCCAGGCTGACAACCGGCATCGAGCAGTTTCTTCAAATCACGATAGGCTTCGTCTTTTCTTCCAAGCAGAATCAGGATATCTACATGATTGAAAGCAAAATCCTCATTACCGGCATCCAACTCCATCGCCTTGGCGTAATCAAACTCTGCCAGCTCAAGCATACCCCTCTCCTTCTCCATGCCACCTCTTGCAGCATAAGCCATCGCACTGTCAGGGTATTGCTCTATCAGACTGTTAATGCCATCGTAAGCCTCGGTATAATGCTTATCTTTCTCATTGAGCAAAGCCAGACCGAGTTGCGCCTGGAAGTTGCCAGGAACAAGTACCAGAAGATTCTGATAATCTAGACGCGCAAAGTTATAACGGAGCAACTTCTCATTGACAAAGGCACGATAGAACAAACCGGCGATATTGGTATTGTTCAGAAAGAGTACCTTATCAAGATCATCCTTGGCATATTGCCACTGCTCCAACTGGATATTCCAAGCAGCCTTTTTCAGTCGCAGATCGATACTGTCGGGATGATATGCAAGCACTTCTGTAGCCTTGGAGAGTGAATCGCGCAAGGCTTTATTCTGAGCAGCACGTGCCTTGTCGGCATCTACGTTCTGCGCAGATACAGACAAAGAAACCATCGATGCCAATAATAATGTATAAAAACTTTTCATGGTGCAAAGTTAAGAAGACTTTTGCAAACTGCCAAATAAAAAACTATAAAACTTATTTGAGTTTACAAAAAGAACTAAATTTCAGAAAGACAGGACAATCAACAAGAAAAGCCTTAAGAGAAAGAAACACTCCTCTTAAGGCTTTTATCTATAAAGCATCTGGATAGAAAAATCACCCAGCGCCGAAAAATCCATTTACAGATTAAGCATTCTTAATCCAGTTAACAATCCATGCGCCAACCTCTGTTGTGCCATACTGAGCACCACCCTCAACCTGAATTTCAGGAGTGCGTACATTGGCATCGAGAGAAGCATCTACTGCCTTGCGGATCAAGGCGCCCTCCTCGTTCAAACCGAAGTGCTCCAACAACATAGCTGCAGAAAGAATCTGAGCTACTGGGTTAGCCAGGTTCTTGCCAGCTGCCTGTGGCCATGAACCATGAACAGGCTCGAACAATGGTGTGTGCTCACCGAGAGAGCTGGATGGCTGCAAGCCCATAGAACCGGTGATGCAAGAAGTCTCATCGGTCAGGATATCACCGAAGGTATTCTCTGTAACGATAACATCGAAGAATGTAGGTTCAGTCAATACGCGCATAGAAGCGTTGTCGATGAACATATAATCGGTGTTTACCTCAGGATACTGTGGTTCCATCTCCTTGGCAATCTGACGCCAGAGACGAGAAGATGCCAATACGTTTGCCTTATCTACTACTGTCAAGTGCTTGTTGCGCTTCATGGCAAACTCGAAAGCTACCTTCAGGATGCGCTCAATCTCAGGACGGGTATAGATATCAGTATCGTATGCCTTATCGTTATCCTGATACTTCTCACCGAAGTACATACCGCCAGTCAACTCGCGGATAACTACGAAGTCAGCACCCTTCAGGAGTTCATCCTTCAATGGTGACTTGTGGAGCAGGCAATCGAATGTGGCCACTGGGCGAACATTGGCGAAGAGGCCCAACTTCTTACGCATAGCGAGCAAACCCTGCTCAGGACGAACCTTAGCTGTAGGGTTGTTGTCGAAACGTGGGTCACCAACGGCTGCGAAGAGCACAGCATCAGCATCCATACAAGTCTTGAAGGTCTCCTCTGGGAATGGGTCACCTACCTCGTCGATAGCGTGAGCGCCGCAGATAGCCTCGTTGTAAGTAAACTCGTGGTTGAACTTCTCTGCAATGGCCTGCATAACTGCTACGCCCTGCTTCATAATCTCTGGTCCGATACCATCACCGGCGAGAACTGCAATGTTTAATTTCATCTTATTTGTTTTTTTAATTGTTTATTTTTGAATGATTAAAGCTTTTGCCCTTACAGGGCGCATTGCTGAATAGAAACCTTCGGAGATGTTTGCATAACCTTCGGAGATATTTTCGTAACCTTCGGAGATATTTTCATAACCTTCGGAGATAATTTCGTAATCTTCGGAGATATTATTCCATATCCAGATTTCGAGGCGATACAGCCTGTTCGTCGCTCTTATCTGCCTCATACATATTAATCATCTTCAGCGTTGCCTTGATAGCTGCTTCTGTCTGGTCGGCATCCAAGCCTCGGGTACGCCAGATACGGTCACCTTCACGCCAAGTAATGACGGTCTGAACGAGGGCATCTGTACGGCCACCAGGTGGGATGGTTACCTGATAGTTGTCGAGCTTTGGGAAGGTTTTGCCGAGCTTCACCTTGTAGATGTTGCGGAGGGCTTTTACGAAGGCATCATACTGACCATCACCAGAGCTACGGTCTTCATACTCCTTACCATCGATTTCTACCTTTACACTGGCTATTGGCTTCAAACCATAGGAGGTAGACACCATGTAACTGACCAGTTTTACCTTATCCTCAGGAGCTCCATGCTTCAATACATCGCTCACGATGTATGGCAGATCGTCCTGGGTTACCAGTTCCTTACGGTCGCCGAGTTCTGTGATTCGCTTGGTTACGGCCTTAGTCTGCTCCGGAGTCAACTCCAATCCCAGCTCGTTGAGGTTCTGGATGATGTTCGCCTTACCGGAATTCTTACCCAACGCATATTCACGATGTCGGCCGAAACGCTCTGGTACCAGGTCGTTGCAATAAAGCTTATCCTTGTTATCACCATCGGCATGCACACCAGCCACCTGGGTGAAGACATTGTCTCCTACTACCGGTGTATTCGGAGCCACGGCGATGCCACTGTATCCTTCTACCAATCGGGAGATATCGTTCAACCGGTCCTCCTTGATGTTGGTCTTTGCCTCAAACATATCCTTCAGAATCACCTGAACACTCGCCAATGGTGCGTTACCACAGCGCTCGCCCAGGCCATTCACAGTAACATGGAGACCTTTTGCACCGCTTAATACGGCAGCCAGAGAGTTGCTCACCGCCAAATCGTAGTCGTTATGAGCATGAAAATCGAAGTGAGAATTCGGATAACGGCGAACCATCTGTCGCATATACTCCACACATTGCAATGGGTTCAGAATACCCAGAGTATCAGGTAGGAGGAATCGCTTGATAGGCAGTTTCACCAGCTCATCCATCATCATGAAGAGATAGTCACGGCTGTCGCGCATACCGCTCGACCAGTCCTCCAGATAGAGATTCACGGTGAATCCCTTGCTCAAAGCATAGTCGATGGTCTGCTTGATATGAGCGAGATGCTCTTCAGGCGACATCTTGAGCTGCTGGGTGCAGTGCTTGTAGCTACCCTTAGCCAAGAGGTTGATGACATGACCACCGCATTCGGCTATCCAATCCACACTCTTGTTGTTATCCACGAATCCCAATACCTCAACGGAATCCAATTTACCTATGGTCTTGGCATAACGGCAAATTCGAGCGACAGCATCCTTTTCGCCTTCCGACACACGCGCTGAAGCCACCTCAATGCGATCAACATTGATATCATGCAACAGCATTCTTGCTATCATCAATTTCTCGTGAGGAAGGAAACTGACACCATTGGTCTGCTCGCCGTCGCGCAACGTGCAATCCATGATTTCAATCTCCTTGAAGCGGGAATTATCTCTCTTTGCGTTAACGTTCATAATTACTTGTTTTTAGCTTCCCAAGCCTCTACCTTGTCACGGTTCTGAACGAGGAAGTCTACATCGTCCAAACCATTCTCCAAACAGTGTTTCTTGTAGCCGTTAATTTCAAAGTGCTCGCTCTTGCCGGTAGCAAGATTGGTCACGGTCTGGTTAGGAAGATCTACCTTCACCTCTGTCTTGTGATCCTTGTCGATGCTCTCGAAGAGTTCCTTCAGGAATTCCTCGCTTACTACTACTGGCAATACGAGGTTGTTCAACTCGTTGTTCTTGTGGATATCAGCAAAGAAAGAGCTGATGACTACACGGAAGCCTGCACCTGCGATAGCCCAGGCAGCGTGCTCACGGGAAGAACCGGAGCCGAAGTTCTTGCCAGCTACGAGGATGACACCACTGTAAGAAGGGTCGTTCATCACGAAGTCTGGCTTTGGAGTTCCGTCGGCATTGTAACGCCAATCGCGGAAGAGGTTGTCGCCCATGCCCTCTTTATCGATGGCCTTGAGGAAACGGGCTGGGATGATCTGGTCTGTATCTACATTCTCCAATGGAAGAGGAATGCAGCTTGATGTAATTACATTGAATTTCTGTTTCATCGTTGTTGAAATGTTTAATTTTAAATGTTTAGTGTTTACTTGATTAGATAGTGATTAATAGTTATAAAGCGAAGCCCAACTAATCATTAATCACTAATCACTAATCATTAATCACTATTTACATAAACTCTCTTGGGTCGGTAATCTTACCTGTGATAGCGGCAGCGGCAGCTACGTATGGACTGGCAAGGATGGTGCGGGAACCTGGTCCCTGACGACCCTCGAAGTTACGGTTAGATGTACTTACAGAGTACTTACCTGCAGGAATCTTATCATCGTTCATTGCCAAGCAGGCAGAGCATCCTGGCTGACGGATTTCGAAGCCGGCAGCCTCTACAATCTTATCAATTCCCTCTTCACGTATTTGTTTATCAACCAACCATGAACCTGGTACAAGCCAAGCAGTTACGCCATCTGCCTTCTTCTTTCCTTTAACCAATGAAGCAAAGGCACGGAAATCTTCGATACGACCATTGGTACATGCGCCGAGGAATACATAATCGATAGGATGACCCTCGAGTTTCTCGCCTGGCTGGAAGCCCATGTAGTTGAGGCTCTTCTTGAAACCAGCCTGCTCTTCCTCTGGAATCTCATCGAGTGTTGGGATATTCTCTGTGATACCGATACCCATACCTGGGTTGGTACCATAGGTGATACGTGGTTCGATATCCTTTGCCTCGAAAGTCAACTCCTTGTCGAAGACAGCGTCATCGCCACTCTTCAAGGTCTTCCAGTAAGCTACAGCCTTGTCCCACTCTTCACCCTTAGGTGCATATTCACGACCCTTGATGTACTCGAATGTTGTCTCATCAGGAGCTACGAAACCACCACGGGCACCCATCTCGATAGAGAGGTTACAGAGAGTCAGACGACCTTCCATTGACATATCCTTCACTACATCGCCACTGTACTCAACGAAGTAACCGGTAGCACCAGAAGTAGTGAGCTGGCTCATCAGATAGAGCGCAACGTCCTTGGCTGTAACACCCTTGCTGAGCTTGCCGTTGATGCTGATACGCATAGACTTTGGCTTGCTCTGGAGAATACACTGTGAAGCCATCACCATCTCCACCTCAGAAGTACCGATACCGAAAGCTACGGCACCCATGGCACCATGAGTAGAAGTATGAGAGTCACCGCAAACGATGGTCATACCAGGAAGAGAAAGACCCTTCTCTGGACCTACTACGTGGATGATACCATTATCCTTTGTGTTCATGGCAAAGTGAGTAACACCGAAATCAGCGGTATTCTTTGCCAAGGTATCTACCTGCTTCTTTGAGATAGGATCCTCGATTGGTTTATCCTGATCGTGAGTAGGAGTATTGTGGTCAGGCATACAGAAAATCTGGTCTGGACGGAACATCTTGAGTCCGCGTGCTCGCATACCAGCGAATGCCTGAGGTGATGTAACTTCGTGACAGTAGAGACGGTCGATGTAAAGCTGTGTAGGACCGTCCGGAACAATCTGGACAACGTGCTTGTCCCAAATCTTGTCGAATAATGTATTCATAATATCTCTTGTTATATATATGTTTATCTAATCTTAAACTTGTTAATACAATCAATATAAGCCTCAACAGAAGCCGTAACGATGTCGGTATCTGCACCGAAGCCATAATATACATGACCATCGTATTCTACCTGCATGTGAACCTTGCCCACATCATCTGAACCCTTGTCGATAGCCTGGATGGTGAACTCCTTGAGGTTCATCTCCTTGGTGATGACCTTCTTGAGAGCATTGATAGCAGCATCTACCGGACCGTTACCAGATGATGCAGCCTCAAACTTCTGACCTGCAATATCAAGACCGATACTTGCCACGCTCTTCACGCCCTTACCTGTAGTAACCTGCAACCAGTCGAGCTGAACACCATGCTTATCAGCAGAATCAGCACCGGCAAGCATCAAAACATCCTCATCGGTAACTTCCTTCTTCTTATCAGCCAGTTGGAGGAACTTCTTGTAAATCTTGTCGAGTTTCTCCTCATCATTAATCTCTACACCATTGACATGGAGACGGTACTTCAATGCAGCACGACCAGAACGGGCTGTCAATACGATAGCATTGTCATCCAATCCCACATCCTTAGGATCAATGATTTCGTAAGTCTGAACATTCTTCAAGACACCATCCTGATGGATACCGGAAGAATGAGCAAATGCATTGCGACCCACGATAGCCTTGTTTGGCTGAACAGGCATATTCATCAGGCTGCTCACCATGCGTGAGGTAGGAATAATCTTGGTGGTATTGATGTTGGTATCAATATTGATATGCTTGTGACACTTCAGAATCATGGCAATCTCTTCGAGCGAAGTATTACCTGCACGCTCACCGATACCATTGATGGTAACCTCAACCTGGCGTGCACCATTCAAAACACCCTGCAGGGTATTGGCAGTAGCCATACCGAGGTCGTTATGACAGTGGGTAGAAAGGCGTGCCTTGTCAATGCCATCAACATGCTCCATGAGATACTTGATTTTGTCACCATATTCATCAGGCAGACAATAACCTGTAGTATCAGGAATGTTCACTACAGTTGCACCCGCCTTGACAACAGCCTCTACGACACGAGCCAGATACTCATTATCGGTACGGCCTGCATCCTCAGCATAGAACTCTACGTCCTCAACATACTTTTTAGCATACTTGACTGCAGCTACAGCACGTTCGATGATTTCCTCGCGGGTAGAATTGAACTTATACTTGATATGACTGTCGCTGGTACCGATACCGGTATGGATTCTCTTATGCTTGGCATACTGCAAAGCCTCAGCAGCACAATCAATATCTTTTTCTACGGCACGGGTAAGTGCACAAATAGTAGGCCAAGTTACAGCCTTAGAGATTTCTACCACTGAATTGAAGTCGCCCGGACTTGATATAGGAAATCCAGCCTCAATTACATCCACGCCCAACTGCTCCAGTTGCTTTGCCACCTGAATCTTCTCAACTGTGTTCAACTGACATCCCGGAACCTGTTCGCCATCGCGGAGGGTCGTGTCGAAAATGTATAATCTGTCACTCATATCTTTAAAATTTTAAATTTACACCTTATTATATATATAAGAGCTACACATTCAGAACGCACTACGTTTATATAGCAATCCGTGCAGAAGCATCAGATAAAGTAAAAAGCCTTCCCCCACTCCATAGACGGAAGTGTAGAAAGGCTTTTAATATCTTAAGCGATGAACTATACGCACACCTTATCACTTCCGCCCACAAACTGCAGTCGAAGTCGAATAATAATGCTTGTAATGTTCAACAATGTTGTTCTCATATCTATCTTATTATGTTATATTCTTAAATTCGCATGCAAAGGTAACACTTTTATTTGATTCTAGCAAACAATTTATAACTTTTTTAATAGAAATGATAACAAATTCCTATAATCTTATGGATTTTTTACCCAAAAACGTTAATCCTGTGCAAGAATTTGGCGAAAAAGCCAGTTCTTGAGTGAAAAAATTGACAAACTCTAACCTTAGAAAGGCAGATTCTCAGCAGGCGGCGGTGGTAGCGGACTACCATCCTGCCCTCCGCCATTCATCCTAGAGCCTACAATCTCACCACCTTCTTCGACAGGTGCTGCTGCAGCATCCTGCGGATCCTGGAATCGGGTAAATTCTCCACGGAAGTTCAGGAGAACATCTCCAACAGAGCCCTTACGGTGCTTGGCAATGATAATCTGTGCCATACCATGAAGATCATTACCCTTTTCATCCTGATAGATGTGATAATATTCCGGGCGGTGAACGAAAAGCACCATATCGGCATCCTGCTCGATGGCACCGGATTCACGGAGGTCACTCAACTGAGGTCGCTTTCCTTCCAAACCCTCACGGTTCTCTACATTACGGGAGAGCTGCGAAAGAGCAAGCACAGGAATATTCAGCTCTTTGGCAATACCTTTGAGCGAACGGGAGATGGTAGATACCTCCTCCTGACGGCTACCAAACTTCATACCATTGGCATTCATCAGCTGGAGATAGTCGATCATCAACAGTTTAACCCCCTTTTCCCTTACCAGTCGGCGCGCCTTGGTACGGAGTTCGAAAACAGACAGACCAGGCGTATCATCAATATAAATAGGTGCACCTGTCAGTTTTCTCAGTTTTTTATCCAACCGTTCCCATTCTGGCTGTTCCAATTGTCCGTTCAGTATTTTTTTACCCGAAATCTCGCAAACATTCGAGATGAGTCGGTTCACCAACTGAACGTTATTCATTTCCAGAGAGAAGAATCCGATAGGCACATCATAATCTACCGCCACATTCTTGGCAATACTCAATGCAAAGGAAGTCTTACCCATGGCAGGACGACCGGCGATAATCACAAGGTCGGACGGTTGCCAACCTGATGTCATATCATCCAACCCACGATAACCCGTAGGAATACCGGTAAGACCACCCGAGTTCTGAGCAGCGCGCTGCAAGATGGCAACGGCCTCCTTTACAACCGGATCAATCTGTGTATAATCCTGCTTCATATTGTTCTGCGAAAGCTGGAAGAGTTCACCTTCAGCTTTCTGCATCAGTTCATCCACATCCACACCTTCTTCATACGCCATCGTCTCGATGTCGCCGGCATAATGAATCAGCTGGCGCTGCATATATTTCTGCGCCAGGATACGGGCATGCGACTCTACATGGGCAGCCGAAGCCATGCCTGCAGAAATATCCATGAGATATTGTGCTCCTCCCACCTTATCCAGTTCGCCAGTCTTGGCTAACTGATCGGCAAGAGTCATGATATCCACAGGCCGTTCCTCCATGTTCATCACCTGGATAGCCTGATATATTCTCTTATGACGCGGGTCATAAAAAGTATCCGGCTTGAGCAATTCCGACACCACAGAGAAGGCATCAGAATCAATCATCAAGGCACCCAGTACTGCCTGCTCCACATTAACAGCCTGCGGCTGCAAATGGGCGTAGGTTGGGTCTATCTGCACCTTATTCTTATTTTTATTATTCTCCGCCATCTTTATTGTTTTTCCTTTCCTCGAAAACTTTTTTTGTTATAAATTCCAATTCTATAGGCGCAATACCACGATTATCGAGCCAATCTCCCATCTCGAGCAGGCCGAGTGCATCTATATCTTCCTTAGGGGAAAAAGCTGCATGACCAGATGCTTCATTCAAAAATCTGATAGCTGCAGTTCCTCCCTTTTTCACGAGAACGCAGAGTCCATAATAGAAAAATTTCATAGACTCCCATCTGTGGTCTTGTGGCTTGGAAACTTTGCTCACCATCGCAGATAACATTTTCATGAACATGCGTTCCTTTTCATCCTTATCCATATCTGTCATGTCAGAATTCAATATATCCCTGATTTCATTATCATCACTATTTTGCAGATAAGGTTCTATTAAAGCCATTGCATGGTCAATGTTTTTATCGCCTTCCGATTCTGAAAAGAGCAAAGAGAAAGCCAGTCTGCATTCTACCTGTTCTTCCTTAGGATACTGTTCATCCATCTGGAAAGCCCATTCCAAAGCCTCTTTATAATGATGGAGTTTCAATAAGAGATCGGTCTTTTTCAGCTTGAGCTTAAACTGCTTACTCTCATCTGATTCTTCTTTAATCAAGCAATTCAATGTTATTAAAGCCGCCGGGTCTTTTATCTCTTCTTCTATTTCTAATTTCAACTCCGTGGCAGCCTTATAAGTTGGGCTTGTATTCTTAATCACATAGAGATGTTCAAGCGCTTCATCATATTTTTCCTCCGATTTGTATGCCAATGCAAGCATCATATGCTCTTCGTCGGTATATTTTTCCAGATTACGCAAAATCTTGCTAACAAAGGCATAGTCACCTCTTTTAGCAGAGAAACGGGCCAGCGACAGGCGATACTTGTCATATTCCGGTTTTGCAAACAGTCCCATAGTAAAGAAAGGAATTTCCTTCTGCACTTCGAAAGGATTATCAAATGCCTTCCTCATTGGAGAGAGAGTATAGAATCGGTAGAGGTCCTGCACATAGCGATGACGAACCCTGATTGCACGTTTCTTCTTTTCGTCTTCAGAGAGATTCTCTTCATGTTCCATTACCGAATCAAGCAGTGTGACATTTTCAGAATCCTTTGCTTCTGTAGAATCAGTCTCATCCTCTACTGGCTCTTCGGTATTCTGCTCTTTTTCCACCTCATCTTCTTCGTCATAAAAAACAGGACCAGACACCATATTTTCCGGGGTAACATCCAATGATTCAATAAATTCCTTAGATGTATTATTCAATGAAAGAATGATGCTATACAGATCGGTATCACACATAGAGGCGCCTCTCAAGAGATTGTTGATGAAATTGCGATGCTGTTTCATCGTAGCCCGAACATTCTTGAGCGTAGAATTACGGACATAGAAAGGAACAAACCAATTATAGAGTGAATGGAAATGACCGAAGCTCTTCTGGTTGGCAAACTGATGATAATAGACATCAACTCCTATATCTTCTGAATTCAACATATAGTCGAAGGCTCCCTTAAGGGCATCATCAGGATTCTCCCCATCTGCAGAGAAGCAATTAAGTCCCAATTCACCCGTTTGGTCTATCTTTTCGGCCAAATCCTGAGTAAAAGAAGTGAACATGGTCTTCACCACGGAATGCATCATCTCCTTGCTATCCTTTTTACTTGTAAGACATAGACGCATCTGGCGTTGGAGATCAACACAGGCTGCCAAAAATTCATCATCCATGATCAAGCCAGCAGCAGAATCCCAATATTTCTGTCTGTCACTAGGATTGGTTATTACAGAGAAGACGAAACCCACCAAAGCTCGCTGGCGAACACTGCAAGTACAGTCGTCAGACTTGATTAAGCGCATCAAGACTGCAAGTCTAGGGGCATCCATGAATACAGAGCATGACAATGAAACAGCCGAAACGAGCATATTGATGGTGTATGGATCTACCAAATCGGAAGCGATGATATCAAGTATATTCTTGACAAAATCATCATTCCAGTCATCAGTTACCAGAATATAAGAAAACACCATATTGCGATAGGCATTCAGCTGCTCCTGTATCTTTTGCCTTTCCTCGTCTATCTGTTCTTCAGACAAGTCTACCCTCAAATTTAGCATAGCTTCATCTGTAGCAAATTTCTCAAAGGTTTCCTGTACCTCATCAAAACTTGTCAGATTCTGAGCTCTTTTGCAAAGTGCAACAAATGTAGACTCATTAGCCAAAATCCATTCGTGGCGCATTTTACTATAGAGCGTGTCTATATCCATATCCAAATCTGAAGCAAGATCATAAAGTTCCCGATGTTTAAGTTTGCCATCTATATAATCATGATATAAAGCATCATATCTTTGTTCAATTTCCGCTATTTCTGGCAGACATGGCTCCAAACCCACTTCCTGGTCAATAATCTTGCGAATTGCCTCTATTCTGGATATCATAGTGACATTTTCATGCGAAAACTTTGTCCAGCTAAAATCTTCTCTTTTCATAAGCCGCTTATTTTTGTGCTACAGCCAGGTCACGACGTCTTGGTTCCATAGCGTGTTCATATTTAAGTTTTGGAAGATTACTGATGGTTTTAGCATCGGCACCCGTATATTTTGTGATGATACTTGCATAATGCTGTACCCCACGACTGTTTATGCTATCAACAGCAATATTATACGCCTTGATAAACTTGGCAACTTGGTCTTTACGGCGCGGCTCTGAAAGTATTTTCTTGCGGAAAGCAACAACACCTAACTGCAAGTTCTTATCTCTGCTGTCAAAGAGTTTTACATGCTGTTCAAGTCGGGCTTTGGTAGCTTGAGGTTCTGGCAGCAACATGGCATCCATCTCGTTGTTAAGCAACATACGCAGACGGATGTTCAAATCGTTGATTTGAACCTTATAAGCAGCATATTTAGGCTTACCGCTATCGATTGCTAAAGTAGCCAGATAATCAGTTGCAGAGTAACGGGTCATTGCCACCATCTTATCTGACAGTTGTTTCAGTTCGGATATACGCGAACGCTTATTGGTGATAAACTGCCAATAAAGATTGGTAGAAATAGGGTACGTCAAAGCAGTACCCCGTTTCTCTATATGATGAGCACGAATCAGATCGGTCACGGCTCCCTCTACGCGCTTGCGCTCGATAGCAGTATCACAATCCATTTGTGCAGTATATCTACGCAAATGTACGTCTACACCTTGCTGCTGGAAGATACTGTCATCACATGCCAGAAAGATTGGCAGGCAGTCCATTGTTGGCATCACCGCTATCTTCAGCGCAGCACGGTCTAGGCTATCCAATCTAGCCTTTTCCTTCTTGCTCAAGCGATGACGTTCTGCTTCCGACTTGCCACATCCTGCAAATCCTATAGCCAGCAAGAGCATCAAGGCTGTAAACGTTTTGAACTTATTCATTATCTATCCTTTAATCATTTGTTATTCTACATAGAGAACCAATCCCTTCAAATATTCACCTTCCGGATGATAAATATTGATAGGATGGTCGGCAGGCTGGTGCAACTGGTGCAAGATGCGAACCTTTCTTCCAGCCTGCGCTGCAGCAGTAAACACAGCATTGCGGAACTGATCCTTCGTAACCACCTGAGAGCAACTGAAGGTAAAAAGGATGCCGCCCTTCTTAATACGCTGCAAGCCCTTTACGTTCAGGCGGGTATAGCCCTTCAACGCATTGCGCAAAGCCGCACGGTGCTTGGCAAAAGCAGGAGGATCAAGAACAATCAGATCATACTGCTGGTCATGTTCATCAAGATACTTGAAGGCATCTTCGCAGATAGCCTCATGGCGTGCATCTCCAGGGAAATTGAGCGCAATATTCTCATTGGTCAATTCTATCGCTTTGGCACTGCTGTCTACGGAGTGAACAGCCTTAGCCTCGCCTCTCATCGCATAAACAGAAAAACCGCCGGTATAGCAGAACATGTTGAGCACGCTCTTACCCTTGGCATAATGCTCGAGCAGCGAACGGTTCTCACGCTGATCTACGAAGAAACCCGTTTTCTGACCACGCAACCAGTCGATATGGAATTTCAGTCCATTCTCTACAGCAACATCATCAGCATCACCTCCCAGTATAAAGCCATTTTCCTGTCTGAGGTCAGCCTTATACGGTAAGGTCGTCTCACTCTTATAGTAGATATTCTCCAGTGCTTCGCCCATCACCTTCTTCAAGGCTTTGGCTATCTCCATGCGGCAAACATGCATACCCACACTGTGAGCCTGCATGACAGCAGTAGGACCATAGCAGTCGATAACAAGTCCCGGCAAGTTATCACCCTCACCATGAACCAAGCGATAAGTAGTATTGGATGAATTACCGGCAATACCCAAAGCGAGTCTCATTTTATATGCCGAATCCAATCTGGCACACCAGTACTCCTCATCAATCTCAATATCTCTAAAAGAAAGAACACGTACAGCGATAGAACCGATCTGATAATGACCTATAGCAATGAATTCACCACTACGGGTAAACACTCTCACAATGTCGCCCTCCTCTATGCCCTCATCCATTGCCTGGATAGCACCCGAGAAGATCCATGGATGAAAACGCTTGAGCGATTCTTCCTTACCTTTCTTTAAATATACGCTTTTATACATATTTATATATGAAGTTTCTTACGATTATCAATTTCTATTCCTTACCACCTTATATCATACCCTGAGTTCATCGAGCTCGTAATCGCCTGTAGCAGACAAACGCTTGAATTCCTCATACAGATTAATGCAGCACCAGGCATCTGTAGCTGCATAAAGAGCCTGCGATTCCTTCAAATCGCTAGCCTCCCAATTGCTCAACCGTTGCGCCTTGCTGATTTTCTGGTGAAACAGGTTAGCATACAGTTTCTGCAGACTCATGTCTGCGATACCAAAGTTCTTAGCAACATCCTGCAACTCGATAAAGTAGCCAGCCTTAAAAGCAGCTCGCTTATGGAGCTGCAGCAAGTCATCGTGCCAGGAAAGTCCTACTTTTGGCACGGTGGTATCTTCGAGCAAGCGAATGATGGCAGGAGTCATGCCCGTATGATGCAGGCGGAAGAGATAACAAGTATCATGTGTACTCACCTGCAACAACGAAACATGGTAAGCCTGACCACGCTTGAATGATGGGCGCGTTTCTGTATCCACGCCCAGTATATAATGGCTAAGTAGGTCATTAACAGCCGCTTCTGTATCTTCAGGCTTGTCAACGACTACGATTTTGCCAGGAAACAAAGCTCTTGGCAAATTCGTGATTGCCGCCTTGTCGAAACTAGTGAAAATAATCTTCATTATGCTTTTTATTCTTTACAAGTTGCAAAATTAGAAAAAAAAGATGAGAAAAAGAATTGTTTTCTCAATTATTTTCGCTAATTTTGCAGATAAATTATTCAAAAATATATAAAATGGCTAAAAAAAGAACTGAAAAAAAGACCAAAACCTTTAGCGAAGCTATTGGTTTACAGTATATTTTCAACAATACTATCACCGACTTTTTCATAGGATTAGCCTTGGTAGTCATTGCTGTGGTTATCATCATCGCTATGATCTCCTTTCTCAACACAGGAGCCAATGACCAGAGTTTGCTCGAAAATCTGAAGCCGGGCGAATGGACCAACACGGAAAAACTGTTTCAGAACTACTGCGGATCCTGGGGAGCCATTGTATCCTATTGGCTCATTGCCATCAATTTCGGATTTCCAGCCTTCATGCTCCCATTCTTTGTCATTATGGTGGGATTGCAGATGATGCATGCCTACAAGCTGAACCTGTGGAAATGGTTCTTCTGCATGATTGTGGTCATGCTATGGATGTCGGTAACCTTTGCCAAGTTCATCGCACCTATCATACCAAGCCTCACATTCAATCCGGGCGGAAAGCACGGACTCTTTGTCGTGCAGAATCTGGAGAACATCATGGGTCCTCCAGGACTTACTGCCATTCTTTTCTTCGTGGCGGTAGCATTCCTCACCTATCTCACCACTGAAACCATTACGGTAATCAGAAAAGCACTCAACCCTATCGGTTATATATCAAATAAGGTGAAATTTGAGATTACTAACCATGGAAAGAACAGGAAAGATACGGAAGCTATCGACGAGGTATACGCCAGCGCAGCATATGGTGCTGGCACAGAGGATGAGAAAGAAGAATATAAGGAAGAAGAACCTGCCAAAGTCATCGACCTGAATCTGGATCCGGACCAGACTTTCGCAACCCCAGACACACCTTCTACGCCAGTTGAGCCAGAGGCAGACGGACAGGAAACTACAGGAACAGAAGGTGATACAGATAAAGATGAAACCATCGCTATAGCCAACGGCACGCAGAACGAGAAGATGTCACTCATTGCACGTCAGCGCGAACTCCGTACAAAACGGGCAGAACAGGAAGCATTGGAAAAGCAAGCTGCCGAGGCTGCTGCAGCTTCTGAGCATATAGGTATGGACATCTCTGTAGCCACAGCCGACGAGAAGGCTACAGGCAACACCTTGAGCAATGCAGAAGTACTGAATACTCCGATCAATCCGAAGGAGCCGTTCACCAGATATAAATATCCGGTACTCAACCTTCTGAAGAAGTATGAGGATGACGGCGTATCCATCGATGAGGAAGAGCAGCGTGCCAACAAAAACCGCATCATCGAGGTGCTGGGCAACTTTGGCGTACAGATCAAAACCATCCGTGCTACGGTTGGTCCTACCATCACACTCTACGAAATCCAGCCTGCAGAAGGCGTACGTATCTCTAAGATCAAGAACCTGGAAGATGACATCGCCTTGAGTCTGGCAGCTCTCGGCATCCGTATCATCGCTCCTATTCCAGGTAAGGGAACCATCGGTATTGAGGTACCTAACGCAAAGGCGAACATCGTTAGTATGGAAAGTACTTTAAACTCAAAGAAATTCCAAGAAACCAAGATGGAGTTACCTATCGCTTTGGGTAAGACCATTACCAACGAAGTGTTTATGGTTGATTTGGCAAAGATTCCTCACCTGCTTGTTGCGGGTGCTACCGGACAGGGTAAATCTGTAGGTTTGAATGCCATCATCACCTCTTTATTATACAAGAAACATCCAAACGAACTCAAACTGGTTCTCATCGACCCTAAGAAGGTGGAGTTTAGCGTCTACTCCCGTATTGCCAATAAGTTTATGGCTGCGGTCCCTGATGAGGAAGAACCTATCATAACCGATGTAACCAAGGTGGTTAGAACCCTGAACAGTCTGTGTGTACTGATGGATAGCCGTTACGACTTGCTCAAAAAGGCAGGAGCCCGTAACATCAAAGAATACAACCAGAAGTATATCAACCACAAGTTGAAGTTGACTGATGGACATGAGTATATGCCATACATCGTGGTGATTATAGATGAGTTCGGTGATCTGATTATGACAGCCGGCAAGGAAGTAGAACTTCCTATTGCCCGTATCGCCCAGTTGGCACGTGCCGTGGGTATCCACATGATTATTGCCACCCAGCGTCCTACAACCAGCATCATCACGGGTAATATCAAGGCTAACTTCCCTGGCCGTATCGCCTTTAAGGTTACATCTGCCATCGACTCAAAGACCATTCTTGACCGTACAGGAGCCAACCAGCTGATTGGCCGTGGTGATATGCTCTATCTCTGCGGCAACGAACCTGTACGTGTACAGTGCGCCTTTGTTGATACCCCTGAAATCGAGCGCATCAACGAGTATATCTGCGAACAGCCTGGCCCTATCGAACCTATGGAGTTGCCAGAACCAGCTAATGATGAAGGAAGCGCAGGTGGAAGCGGCAGCATCAGTGCCCGCGAACTGGATCCGTTCTTCGAAGAGGCAGCCCATGCGATTGTTCTTTCGCAGCAAGGTTCTACCAGCATGATACAGCGCCGGTTCAGTATCGGCTATAACCGTGCAGGACGACTGATGGACCAGATGGAAGCTGCAGGCATCGTAGGTGCAGCACAGGGCAGCAAGCCTCGTGAGGTACTGATACAGGATGAAAACCAGCTTAATAATCTGTTAATGGCACTTCGAAACTCTTAATTTTAGTAAAGAACTAAGGGTATGAAAGAAGATAATATTGGAAAAGGTTAAATTATTAAACCCTGAAGCCGTGAAAACGTCTAAGAGAGAAAAGACGTTTTTACGGCTTTATGATAGAGCATGAAATTTTAGAAGATATAATATAACATAGAATTTTAAAAGAAAGGAAAAGATAAAAATGAAAAAGATTTTAGCATTGGCTTTCGTTGCAATGATGAGCATCGGAGCCATGGCGCAGACTGCGCAACAGGTACTTGATAAGACCGCTGCCGTTATTGGCAACAAAGGTGGAGCTAGCGCCAACTTCAAGATGAGCAGTTCTAAGTATGGATCAGCAAGCGGCAGTATTGCCATCAAAGGCAACAAGTTTAACGCCCGTACCCCGCAAGCCATCGTCTGGTTCAACGGCAAGACCCAGTGGACTTATCTAAAGAAAACCAACGAGGTGAATGTCAGCAACCCTACACAGGCTCAGCAGATGTCCATGAACCCTTATACCTTTATTAATATATATAAGACTGGTTATAAGTCAACGCTCAAGACAGCAGGCAGTAACTATGTAGTACATCTCGTTGCCAATAACCAGAAACGTTCTGTAGCCGAAATGTATATCACCATCAACAAAAAGACACATGTTCCATCAGTTGTCAAGATGCGACAGGGCAATACCTGGAGTACCATCACGGTAAGTAACTTCAGAGCCAAGAGTGTTTCTAACAGCACATTCAATTTCAACAGCAAGGAATGTCCAGGAGCTGAAGTCATCGACCTGAGATAATCGCCTGAAATATCGTATAAAGTTTATTTTCAAATAAGATTCCCCGCCACAATACTCCGGTAGCGTGACGGGGAATTACTTTTTCCAAAAGGGTTTTAGTATCAATAATTTCCAAAAGCGAATCATAGACTCCCCTTTTTGCACAACAAATCTTAAAACAACTATGCAATTGTAAAATATTCAAAAATACTTTGGAATATTTGCAAAAATATTTGGCAGATACAAAAGAATTGCTTATCTTTGCATCATCAAATTATAAAAACAAGTAATTATGAAGCAGACAGAAGCCTATCAAAGACTCGTGGAGAAAGGTATCCGACCATCACTCCAGCGTATTGCCATTATGGATTGGCTCATCAAGCATCCCACTCATCCAACTATCGAGGATGTGTACAAAGGATTAGCCGAGAGTATCCCAACATTGAGCAAGACAACCGTTTACAACACACTCAGAATGTTGAGTGAGCACAATGCGGCTCAGATGATCACAATCGATGAACATCGCGTATGTTATGATGGAAATATTAAAAGCCACGTTCATTTCTATTGCAGAAATTGTGGCAAGGTAATTGACTTTTTCGGCGAACCAGCTCCAAAAGTGGAACCAGGAAAGGAAATTGAAGGAAACATCGTATTGGAAGAACAGCTCTACTACAGAGGAATCTGTGCAGAATGCGCTAAAAAAGGCGTAAAGTCGCCTCTCACAGAGACTGTTCACTAAATCAAAAGACAATAATTATACAACAACATTTAAAACAAAAACATTATGAAGAAAAAGTTTATTTGCACCGTTTGCGGTTACATTTACGAAGGTACAGAAGCACCAGAGAAGTGCCCTATCTGCAAGGCTCCAGCCAGCAAGTTCAAAGAGATGGAAGATGCAGTAGATGACGATATGACATTTGCTACCGTTCACGTTCTCGGTCAGGCATATAAGGATGGCGTTAATGAAGACGTTATCAAGGGTTTGAAGGACCATTTCAATGGTGAGTGCGGCGAGGTAGGTATGTATCTTGCTATGGCACGCCAGGCAGATCGTGAAGGCTATCCTGAAATTGCAGAGGCTTACAAACGTTATGCCTATGAGGAGGCTGATCACGCTTCTCGTTTTGCAGAACTTCTCGGTGAGGTTTTGGGTGATACCAAGAGCAATCTCGAGGCTCGTATTGCAGCAGAGAAGGGTGCTTGTGAGGATAAGTTCCGCATTGCCAAACTTGCTAAGGAGCAGGGTTCAGATGCTATCCACGATACCGTTCATGAGATGGCTAAGGATGAAGCCCGCCACTGTGCAGGTTTTGCAGGTCTCTACAAGAGATACTTCAAGTAATAGAATTTAAAAGACGTAACTTTAAAAATTATAATACGATTATTTAGTATTGTTAGTCTAGAAAACAGGAAAGCCGATTCTTGTATAGTAATATACTTGAATCGGCTTTCTTTATGTGATGATAAATATTGTTACTTTGTTTCAGGAACCAGGAACTTGTCTCCTGTTTGCTTAATAAGTTCCTTGGCATATTTCTCAGGATACCCAGGACGAACTGGAGTTGCACCTAATCCATAAGGAGTCTTCTCGAAACTGCCATCTTTTTTGGTTGGCTTGATAATCATGTCATTATACTTCACTACCATAAACTGGAAGAGCTGTTGCCAACGCGCCAACATCTGCTGTGCCTTCTCAATACCATAATCATTGAGATACTTGACTGCAGCCTGTGGATTCTGTGCATACAGTTCCTGAGCCTTAGCCTCAACACCTGGCTGTGCAGCAAAATAGCTGTTATCCAGACTATCACGAACCTCCTTCAAAGTTGGGAACATCTGGCTGTAACGAGGATAAACCATATTGCTGGTCATATTGCACACCCAGTAAGCATTCTTGAAACTGAAATTCACAGCATCTGCTCCCGGTGTGTTATAACACTCTGGACGAACTGTAGAAGAACAGTAGATTGGTGTGAACGCTACCATATTGGCATCATCATTACCAAACCAAAGAACACCGCCAATCTCTCTAGGCATCCATGAACGCATCTGGCTAACAAAAACAAAACCAGTCTGCTGGGTGCTGACCGGACGTTCGTTGAAGCACTGCTTTCCATCCACCTTAAACATCAATGGAGTTGGTCTGTAAGGCATCTGCCAGATACCACCTCCGATATCAGTTCCATCAGCAACAGAAAGAGGTGTACCCTCATAATGGTCACGCATGCAAGCCTCAACATCAGCAACACTCACCTTCTTGTTTGGAACCACCCAGAGAGGCATATCCTTCGCATTAGGATCCTTGCCCAAAGCCCAATCAAGATAAGGACTCATATCATAGAAATGATTCAAGAGAGCCCAAGCACGAGCATCGCAGAAACGACGTCCTGAGAAATCAGGCTTAGCATATGCCATTTTCCATGAGAAATCAGCATTCTTGCCCTTGAACCAGCCCTTACTGCGAGCAAAAGAAACGACATCCTTGGCATACATCACGTTTTTCTTATCCTTCATATTGAACTTGCCGATGCGACTCTGGTTAGCATGTGCACAAATAGCATTATCAGGAATACGGAGAGCTACCCAAACCACGCCCTTAGAGCCTGGTCCCTTGCCCATCATCTCCATAATCCAAGCTTCGTTCGGATCACAGATGGTAAAGGTCTCGCCTTCTGAATTATAACCGTAAGTATTGGCGATGGTTGTCATCACTTTGATAGCCTCACGGGCAGTCTTACTACGCTGCAGGGCAACATAGATGAGTGAACCATAGTCCATGATACCTGTAGAATCAGCCATCTCCTCACGTCCACCATAAGTAGTTTCACCGATGGTAACCTGCCACTCGTTGATATTGCCAATCACATTATAAGTCTCGGCAGCCTCAGGAATCTCACCATGATATTTATTGGTATCCCAATCGTAAATCTTACGCATCTCTCCCTTAGCATGCTTACCGGCAGGAAAATGACAGAGATTTTGGAACATACCATAGTCATCGGCACTATATGAACACATCACAGATCCATCAACCGATGCTTTTTTTCCTACTATAAAGTTGGTACATGCCTCAGCTTCTGAGACACTGCCCAACATAGCTACAACCATTATGGCTGAAGCGAAAATCTTATTCATAAAATATACCTTTATTAATATACACCTAAATAGAATGTGGAGTTAGAAAAGTCTCCTAACTCCACAAAATTATTTCAGAAGAACAAAGAGAAGAGCATTTTAATTCTTCACTCTTCCCTCTTCATTCTTCACTTATTCGCAAGCCTTGAAACTCATATCCAAGCCCTTCACACTATGTGTCAAGGCACCAACTGAGATGAAATCAACTCCCTGCTCTGCATAATCGCGGATGGTATCGTAAGTGATACCGCCAGATGACTCAGTCTCATACTTACCTGCGATGATGTCTACTGCCTTCTTAGTATCAGGCACAGAGAAGTTATCGAGCATGATACGGTTGACACCGCCGTGCTTCAATACCTGGTCAAGTTCACCGAAACTGCGAACCTCGATTTCAATCTTTAGGTCGAGGCCCTTCTCCTTGAGATAAGCGTGGCAACGGTCGATGGCGTTATCGATACCGCCAGCGAAATCGATGTGGTTGTCCTTGAGGAGAATCATATCGAAGAGACCGATACGATGGTTCATACCACCACCAATCTTCACAGCCTGCTTCTCCAACATGCGAAGACCTGGAGTTGTCTTACGGGTATCAAGGATATGAGTCTTTGTACCCTCAAGACGCTTTACATACTTAGCAGTCATGGTAGCAATGCCACTCATACGCTGCATGATATTGAGCATCAAACGCTCTGTCTGGAGCAAAGAACGGGTCTTACCCTCTACAATCATTGCAATGTCACCCTTCTTAACATGGGTTCCATCCTGAAGCAACACTTCTACCTTCATGGTAGGATCGAAACGGGCAAATACCTTCTTTGCCATTTCAACACCTGCCAACACGCCATCTTCCTTGATAAGCAAGTGGCTCTTACCCATGGCGTCTTCTGGGATACAACACAAAGTTGTGTGGTCGCCATCACCGATATCCTCAGCAAATGCCAAGTCTATCAACTTGTCTTCTAATTGATCTACGCTTAACATATTATTAATGTTTATGTTTAATGTTTATTGATTACTTTTCCGTTCCATAGGGCACGGAGGATGCCTTCCTCATCGCGTTCGACCCGGATTTCGCCGCCTAACCATTCGGTCATCGGCAACTCCTCGCGAAACTCGAAGTAGTTCACCACCCTGCCCTCTTGTATTTCTACCACAGCCTGCTGCAATATCGAGCCATCCGGCAATATCACCTGATGGGCTCCGCATCTTCTCATTTCAGCCATATCTTAAACATCCAGACTAATTACTCGTCATCTGAATAGGTTTATCAGGCATAGGAACCGGTGCACTGGTCGGTGGCGCCAAAGCTCCATCCGGACGTGCTGGAACACTCGGACCTGGTATACGGGTCTTACGAGCAGTATCTACTTTTGCCGAATCAGAAGATGCTGCAGAAGAAACCGGTACCACCTTTTTAGGATGCATACGGATGAGACGAATCTTATTGACAAACATCAGTTTAAGAGTCGTCAAAGAACCGGCATCAGAACTGAAGCCACCCTCATTCAACATAAAGTACCCCTTTATGCATTTAATTCCAAGGCTATCATTATCAGCGAGTTCTACACTATAGTGCTGAGCACTCTGAATATGAATTACAGTCTGGGCCACACTATCGTTCTTGAACTGAACAGCCAGCAAAGCGATACCATCACGCATACCATCCTGGAAGATAAACTGCGATTCGAAATCAAGACGGAACCGGTCACCCTTATGGAAAGCAGTATCAGCTTCAATTTTAAAACTGCGACTGTTGAAGCCCTCATCAGGCGAGAATACCATCGAAGTAGCATCCTTCCAGATATTGGCAGTATCGCCAACAGCAGTAAGATTGTCAAAATCACTATTTCCTGCACTGTTTCCACCCAATGCAACCACCTCTTTATCCAATCTTTCAGCCAAATCCTTATACACATCATGCAGCAATTCAGTATGGCGCATATAATAAACCATCGAACTGTCGAAGTCTGCCGAGGTGACATCATGTTTCTTCAGTACAGCCTCGCGATAAGCCAGACTATTCTTCTCACTACCACCGTCTTCGCTCTGCGCCATAGCAAGAGCGATATGATAATCGAAGAGAATATCCGTCATCTTTCCTTTAGAGAGCACATCTCTTGGCAGCGAAGGCTTACAAGAAGCGAAAGCTGCGCAAAAGCCTACTATCAAACAGAGATAAAGAAAAGCTTTCTTCATGATTACTTGTCCTCCTTATTTTCTTGAGATTGAGACTTTATCTTTTCTTCAGCAGTTTTAATAAAAGAAGAATCTTTAACCTTCTTCTTCTTATCACCACCTCCGAGAGCTTCCAGTTCTTTTCTACAGAAAAGCAAGAGAGAAATGATGCCGACTGATACACAGGAATCTGCAAAATTGAATACAGGATCGAAGAATGTACCATGCTGTCCACCCCAGAAAGGGAACCATTCAGGCCATGTATAGGTGAAGAACGGAAAGCGGAACATATCAACCACCTTGCCCATGAGCACGGGTGCATACCCCTCGCCGAAAGGCACAAGATAAGATACATAATAAGGTGAGGCACCGGTGAAGATAAGTCCGTAGAAGATGGAATCAATCATATTGCCGATTGCACCCGTCAGAACCAGCGCCACCAAAATAATGTATAACAAGCGATAGGTACCACGCTTTATGATGCGGTGCAGATAAATGCTCAACGCACAGATGGCTACCAGGCGCAACAGACTTAGCCAGAACTTGCCGATAAACGACATCCCCCAAGCCATTCCGTTGTTCTCTACAAATTCGATATAAAACCAATCAGTAACACGAACAGACTCGCCAAGGCAAAAATGGGTCTTGATGTACACCTTGATAATCTGATCGATAACAAGAAGCACAACCACCATTGCCGTGACGAGCCATCCGTATTTAATTTTACTTGTTTTCTCCATTTATTACTTCTTTCTAGCCTCCTTAGAAGCTACACTCAAAGTGGCATGAGGTACAGCACGCAAACGCTCCTTAGGAATCAACTCGCCTGTTTCGCGGTCAATACCATAGGTCTTGTTCTGGATACGAACCAAAGCTGCTTCCAATCCCTTGATGAACTTCTGCTGACGCTGAGCCATCTGGATGATTTCTTCCTTGCTTTGTGCTTCACTACCCTCTTCAAGAGCCTTGTAGGTTGGTGATGTATCTACCACATCATTACTGTCTGAGTGGTTCAGCTGAGCCATACAATCATGATAAGTCTGCTTTGCCACCTTCAATTTCTCATCAATGATAGCGCGGAACTCCTCGAGTTCCTGATCGCTATAACGTAGTTTTTCGTTAGCCATAGATGTTATCTATTATGTTATTTGTTAATGTTTTTAGGAAATAAGGGCTAGAAAGTTAGAAGCAAGCAGTTTGGAAATGCTCCTAACTTCTAACTCCTAACTCCTAACTATTTAATTCTTCTCTACGAGAATGTTCAACTTAAAGTCATCAAACTCGGTCTCAACACCTGCGTTGTCGCCGATTTCGATACTGTCTGCCAATACCTGACCCTTGATGTAGTCGGCGAATGCCTTGATGGCTGCGTCAGTCTCCTCATTAGGAGCCACAGTTACGTTGATGCGGTCGGTAATCTCCAGACCTGTCTCCTTGCGGAGGTTCTGGATACGGTTGATCAACTCACGAGCCATACCCTCCTTCTTCAATTCTGGGGTCAACTCTACCTCAAGCGCTACGGTCAGATTGCCCTCGTTAGATACGAGCCATCCTGGAATATCCTCAGAGATAATCTCCACGTCGGCTACCTCTACCACGGCTTCCTGTCCGTCGATATTCAATGTGATGTTGCCTGCCTTCTCGAAGGCTGCAATCTGGTCCTGATCGAGCGCTGACATCTGGGCAGCAACACCCTTCATCAGCTTGCCGAACTTCTTACCCATCACTCTAAAGTTACACTTCACCTTCTTTACGAGAATGCCCTGACCCTCAATGAAGTTAACCTCCTTCACGTTCACCTCGTTCTTCAACAGTCCGGCTACTGCCTCGATGTGTGCCTTCTGTACATCATCTACTGCAGGAATCATGATCTGCTGGAGTGGCTGACGCACCTTGATGTTCACCTTGCGGCGCAATGCCAATACCATAGAAGTAATCTTCTGGGCGATGGCCATACGCTCCTCCAGGTCGGCATCGATAGCAGCCTCATCAGCTACAGGGAACTTATCGAGATGTACGCTCTCCAACTCGCCGCCCAAGTCGTGATACAACTCGTCTGCATAGAATGGAGCGAATGGTGCCAGCAGCTTAGCCACTGTCATCAGGCAGGTATAGAGAGTCTGGTAAGCACTCAGCTTATCCTCGCTCATCTCCTTACCCCAGAAACGTTTACGGTTCAGACGAACGTACCAGTTAGAGAGGTCATCGTTGACAAAAGCATCGATGAGACGGCCTGCGCGGGTTGGATCATAGCCAGCCAACTCTCTGTCAACGCCCTTGATGAGGGTATTGAGTGAAGAGAGAATCCAGCGGTCAATCTCTGGGCGCTTCTCGAATGGCACCTGAGCAGCCTCAGCATCGAAACCATCTACATTAGCATAGAGGGCGAAGAAGCTGTAGGTATTATATAAGGTACCGAAGAACTTACGACGGGTCTCATCCACACCATTAGGGTCGAACTTGAGGTTGTCCCAAGGCTCGCTGTTGGTCATCATATAGAAACGAACAGGGTCGGCACCATACTTATCGATCATCTCGAATGGGTTGGTTACATTGCCCACGTGCTTACTCATCTTGTTACCCTTGGCATCGAGAACGAGACCAGAAGAGATTACGTTCTTGAAGGCTACGCTATCGAATACCATGGTAGCGATGGCGTGCAGGGTGAAGAACCATCCACGGGTCTGATCCACGCCCTCGTTGATGAAGTCGGCTGGATAGAACTTAGGAGGAATAGCATATCCCTCGTAGGTGCTGTGGATGAGTGCATCGCGGTCTGCCTCTGTGCCACGGGCCATCTCACCCTCGAATGGGTAGTGGAGCTGGGCGTAAGGCATTGAACCTGAATCGAACCAAACGTCGATGAGGTCGCTCTCACGATACATTGGCTTGCCCTCCTCGTTAACCAATACAATCTTGTCAACGTATGGACGGTGGAGGTCAATCTTATCATAGTTCTCCTGGCTGTAGTCGCCAGGAACGAAACCATTCTCCTTCAATGGGTTGCTCTGCATGATACCGGCAGCCACAGACTTCTCGATTTCAGCATAGAGTTCCTCAAGACTGCCGATACACTTCTCGCCACGGTTCTCATCACGCCAGATTGGCAATGGAGTACCCCAGAAGCGGGAACGTGAAAGGTTCCAGTCGTTCAGGTTCTCGAGCCAGTTGCCGAAACGGCCTGTACCGGTGCTCTCAGGCTGCCAGTTGATGGTCTTGTTGAGTTCTACCATGCGCTCCTTGCGGGCTGTATCCTTTATAAACCAGCTATCCAATGGATAATAGAGGATAGGCTTGTCGGTACGCCAGCAGTGAGGATAGTTGTGCACGTGCTTCTCGCTCTTGAAAGCCTTGCCCTCCTGCTTCAACTCGTAGCAGAGTACGATGTTCAGGTCTTCAGCCTTCTCAGAAGCCTTCTTGTCCCAGACACCATCCACATTAAACTGTGGGTCGTAAGCATTCTTCACGTAGTCGCCTGCGTGATGAGCGTATGCCTCCTTGTTGACGCAAGCGTTCACGAAGTTGGCATCGAGGTCTTCGATGAGATAGAACTTACCCTGCAGGTCAACCATTGGGCGGGTCTCGCCCTTCTTATTAATAAGGTAGAGGGCTGGGATGTTGGCATCCTTAGCCACCTTGGCATCATCGGCACCGAATGTAGGAGCGATGTGCACGATACCTGTACCGTCATCGGTAGTAACGTAGTCGCCGAGGATTACGCGGAAAGCCTCGCTATCCATCTCTACGAACTGATCGCGACCATCCTCAGAAGCGAACACCTTCTCAGGATGAGCAGCAGCATATTCTGTTACGAAAGCCGGTGCGAAGAGATCTACCTTCTCGCATGGCTTTACCCAAGGAAGGAGCTGCTCGTAGTGCATGCCTTCGAGGTCTGTACCCTTCATGTGGTCGATAATGCGCCATGGGCACTGCTTCTTCTCCTTGTCGAATGGCAGGAGATCGCCCTCCTTGCACTCCTGGTCAGCCTTCAGATATGAACCTACCAGAGCCTCAGCCATCACGAGTGTCATAGGCTCGCCATTATAGAGGTTGTAGGTCTCGATGGCTACATAGTCAATCTTAGGACCCACACAGAGAGCCACGTTTGATGGCAAAGTCCAAGGTGTAGTGGTCCATGCGATGAAGTATGGCTTGCCCCACTTGGTCCACTCAGCCTTAGGATCCTTGATGAGGAACTGGGCTGTGGTTGTGAGGTCCTTAACATCGCGATAGCAGCCAGGCTGGTTCAACTCGTGAGAGCTCAAGCCTGTACCTGCACCTGGAGAGTATGGCTGGATGGTGTAACCCTTGTAGAGCAACCCCTTGTTGTAGAGCTGCTTGAGGAGCCACCAGAGAGTCTCGATATACTTGTTATCGTAAGTGATATAAGGATGATCGAGATCTACGAAGTAACCCATCTTCTCGGTCAACTCGCGCCACTCAGCGGTGAACTTCATCACGTTCTCGCGGCACTTGTGGTTGTAATCCTCAGTAGAGATATACTTCTCAGAAGCCTTGTTGTCGATATCCTTCTTGGTGATGCCGAGTTCCTTCTCGACACCGAGTTCAACAGGGAGTCCGTGGGTATCCCATCCCGCCTTGCGGTGAACCTGGAAACCCTTCATGGTCTTGTATCTGTTGAATGTATCCTTGATACTACGTGCCAACACGTGGTGAATACCCGGGTGGCCATTAGCTGATGGAGGTCCCTCGAAGAAGATAAACTGAGGGCAGCCTTCACGCTCGTCGATAGACTTGTGGAAGATATCATTTTTCTCCCACGCTGCTAGTACGTCATTGTTTGTCTGAGTCAAATTCAGACCGTTGTGCTCGGCAAATTTCTTAGCCATATTATCTATTTTATTTTTATATTGTTTTTACTTTTGGGCGCAAAGTTACAAAAAAAATAGGTTTTACCCAAAATCTTTAATATATTTTCTACTTATATATACAAAAAAGACTCCTAAATGGCTGAAAAATTGTTCTATTCAAGCCATTTAGGAGTACTTAAACCTAAAATAAATGAAATATGATAAACTAAATGTTTCTAAAAGTAATGGCGGCTAACCATTGACTACTTGATAACAAACTTCTTGCCATTGCAGATGTACATACCTGGAGCCAGAACGTATTCTGCATCAGAAACCTTGTTTACTTCAGCTACCTTCACACCATTGATAGAGTAAATCTTCAACTTAGCAGGAGCCTTCTTGCTACCTACCTGGTTGATGCCTGTTGTTCTTCTTCATGTTAGTCTTGGTACAGCTTACACCTGGCCAGTTACCACCGGTAAAGTTTTCTGAATCATTCCAAGCCCAGCAGTCTACCTGACTCCAGTCTGAAGGAGCGAGGAAGTAAGCAAAGATACCTGTTGGAGCAGGAACAACTACCTCTTTCATCTTGTTGAAGGTTGCAGAACCAGTCTTGGTTTCATTGTCAGCATTGGTTGCACTCCAAGTTACAGTCTTGCTCTCGCCTTCCATCATGTCAGCACCGAGAGTGAAGGTAGCAGCCTTACCAGGAGTAAGAGCCACCTGCTCGCCATCACCAATCTTATACCAACCGCTCTTGGCATTGTTGCTGAGGGTTGCTGTTACGGAGATAGTCTTCTGGAAGTCACCACCATTAGGACTCAAAGTAACCTTGGCTGTAGTATTGACAGGAGCGTCAATCTTCTGAGCATTTGCACCGCCGTCATACTTCAGGTAGATATCACCTGTGATACCAGAGATTTCACCAGACTGTACACCGCTATTATTATTCAAGATGACATTGAAGTTATCTACACCATCAAAAGCGCAAGTCCAGTACTTTTCGCCATTGATTTCTTCAGACTCTGTCATCTTTGTACCAGGCCATGCACCTGTCAAATTCTTAACAGAAGAACCTTTTGACCAAGCATAGATATAAGGAGCATTTTCTGCCTGTACGTAAACCATGATAGTAGCATTAGGGTCCACCTTCTTGAAGGTCAAGCTACCGCTCTTTACTTTACCGTCCTGGGCCTCTGCGCTCCACTCAATAGTCTTGGTGTCGCCAAAGTTCATACCTGCGCCAATGGTAAGGTTCTCACTCACACCAGGAGTCAAGTTCACCTTATCCTGACCTTGTATCTGATACCAACCAGACTTAGCGTCTTCAGAGAGAGTAGCTGTCAGGTTAATAGTCTCAGTACGGAATGATCCACCAGCCTGTGAGAATAAAACGCTTGCTGGCTGAATAGGACCCTGCTCGTTCCAAATTGTACCAGCCTCCTCATTACCATCATAGTCTTGACCGTCCAGAGACTTAGCTGTAGTATCGTAGATGAAAGCACCATCCTCGCCGATCTTGCCATCCTTCCAGTCCTTTACGAGAACACGGAGCTGACCCTGAGTAGAAGGAGCTTCTACTTCAATAGTAGAACCTGTATATGTCTTACCAGTTACCACATCGGTATAAGTACCAGCTGGGCAATCTGTGAAGGTAGCACCACCATTGAGGGCTACGAGCGCATAGCAATCCTTAGTAGCACGCTTGAAAGCGATACCATTCTTACCTGTTGCCTTACAACCGTCTGTTGTCCACTGACCCTTACGGAGAGCAGGAACAGCCTGACGGATCTTGTTCAAACGGATGAGGTGCTGAGCTACATCGTGATTCAAAGAAGCAGCTACGTTACCTGTAGCCTTATACTCACCGAAGTCTGTTGCTGTTACATCACCTGTGATATAACCACCGAAGTAAGCACGACCAGTGTTAGAAAGAGGGCCGTTAGGACCTGGGTCGATTCTTACACCACGACGGAAACCAACCTCAGAACCATAGTAGATACATGGAATACCACGGAAGGTAAACAAGAGAGAGAGGTTCTCAGCCCACTGAGCATCTGTACCACCGAAACGGTTGAGATCGTTAGGGCCTGGACTGTAGTCATGGCTGTCAATATATACTACATTGTATGTAGCGTCATTATAGAGTTCGTCTTCCGCTGAAAGACGGAATGCATCTTTAGCTGTATTGTAGCTATAGTGCATTGGGAAGTCGATGACATTGAAACCACTTGCCTCAGAATAGTCTGGCTCATGCCATGCACCATTGATCATCTTGGCATTTTCGCTCTTCTTGTCACCAAATGTTTCCTTACCGCAGAGTGCCTGAGGACCGATAGGACCAGAACCCTCTGGCAATACCTGACTGTCCCAGAAGCTTTGGCTTCCATCCCACTGGTTCATCAAAGACTCATCAGACTTCCATGTATAGAAGTAGCAAGAAAGATTGGCCTGACCTCTATAGGTTGCTTCGTGACCACGGGTACAAACCTCACCATACATAAAGAAAGGAGCCTTGTTCAATCGCTTATTCTCGTACTGCTTACCGAGGGCAGCAAACTGTGGAACGAACTGATGGTTGAAAGTGAGTCGTGAGATGTGACCGGAGGTATCGATACGGAAACCATCCACACCCATCTTGATGAACTGACCATAGCAATCTACGAGATACTTAGCTACCTCGTCGTTCTCTGTATTGAGGTCAACACAGTCACCAGCAATCTGACCCCACCAACGGGATGGATCATCCCAACCGAACTGACCGTAATGGTGCCAGTAGTTGTGAATATCACGGTTCTGACCGTCCATATTCTTCATCATGGTAAGACGACGATGGTATTGATCTTTTGGAAGGATGGTCAGGTAGTCACTACCCAAAGTTTCTGTAGGGGTCATACAAGCATCGATGTAAGCTTGGTTGCGAAGTTGTGTATCACGATCGAACAGCTTGCAGAGCTTCTCCTCACCGAAGTTACCGGTGTGGTTGAGCACTATGTCAAGAATGATCTTGATACCCTTGGCGTGAGCCTTGTCGATGAGTTCCTGGAACATCACGTCACCGCTCTTACCATCACTGCTCTGATAGCGGCAGTCTACATGCTGGAAATCCATGGCATGATAGCCGTGGTAGTCATAACCGGATGCGTTCTGTACGACAGGAGTGATCCAGATGGCTGTAAAACCAAGCGCCTTGATGTAGTCGAGCTTGTCGATGACGCCCTGGAAGTCGCCTCGCCAGCAAGGGTCTTTTGTTTCAATCTGTGCTGCCTGATTGTCCCAGCAGAGCACATTGTTTTTAGGATCACCATCGTAGAAACGAGTGGTAATCATGAAATAGATACTTTCGTCTCGGAAGTCAGTACGATCGCTGGTAAACGTATCCGTAGCCATCGTCTGCATAGAGACCAACATGAGCATAAGAACCGCCCATAATTTTGCGGCAAGTTTTTTCATAATGAAAT
>PPYF01113983.1_pt1 | contig 121324 bp, 79 predicted proteins | sample 1559871 | NCBI WGS metagenome assembly PPYF01 (sample SAMN08240021, study PRJNA423297) | Human gut metagenome, whole genome shotgun sequencing project.
ATGACTAAAAAGGGATCATTAGCCTTTTTATTTTAATACACTATATAGAATCGCGGAGACGCTTACGGATGTGAAGGGTGTGAAGATATAGAATAATACGATTGTTCACAGGAAGTATTTATAAATAAGCTGTTTAGCTTTTCGTGAAGAATGTGAATGGAAGAATTGAACAATAAAACAGTAAATTTCCATTTAGGAATATAAATTATCGCTTCTACTACCTGGTTTCAAGTTATAAAGGCAGGCATAGAATTGTAATCGAAATCTGTTTTCATATGTGTTATCTTTAGTGGAAAAATAGTTTGATGGCAGGAAATTAATATAACATTTAATTAATTATATTGATTAAATCCTTATATTTGTCTCCAACATCAACACAGGAACTTATACAACTATATCTCTCCTGCTAAACTATAAAACAAAATAATCATGAAGACAAAACATTTATTTGGAGCGCTACTGTCATTTCTTTGTACCATTTTTCTTTTTAGTTGCGGTAATGACGATGAAAAAGAAATATATCCCTTATCTTTCGAAAAAGAATATTATGAACGACCCTTGCTAGGAGCAGCCGATATTATGATTAGAGGCGGAAACAGAGACTACACTGTAACCGTAGAAAGAACAGAGATTTTGAGTATAAGTGTAGATTTATCCAGTTCCACAGGAATGGGAAGTTTATTAGTCTATCCCAAAAAGAAAGGAGAAACAAAGGTAAGCGTAAAGGACAACATCACCAACGAAACTGTTGACTTGAAAATTAAAATTACAGACAGCTATCTGGCATACGCAATAAAAGAGAGCAATCATCCGGCACTTTCCAATGGTACTGCGGTCTATCTGATAAACAATGAAGCTAAAGACTGTTACTTCTTCCGTTATATTTACTCTCAACACGAACTAGCCCCTACTCTGTTAACCAAAGGGACATACGAGTTTACCCAAAATGACTCATCGAATCCGGATGCCTCAATTTATTTAACTTTAAAATACAAGTCCGATGAACAAGAAAATTTCACGGATGAAGCAATAAACCCGACTCCTCACAAACTAAGATTTGAATTATCTGACGAGCACACCAACGCAAATGCTGTCATTAATCTTATGCACAGATTTTTAAATGTAAAATGGGGAGAACTTCCCATAGAGCCTGCAACTAAAAGCAACTATTTGATAATACCATCATTGAAGACAACAATAGATAACACGGATTATACCATTATAGGCACTCTTGATACCCGTCCGGAAATACCGGAAAATATTTTAGAGTGACCCATAAAAGATATGAGGCGGAAAATAATGCAAAGCATAGAACGTATGAAAAAATAGCGTATATTTGCGGGCAAAAAATACAAAATGACTACTTACAAGCTTCGCATATTACCGCTATTTTTACTTGTTATTGGGCTTACAACGCTTACTTCAAGCTGCAAAAAGAAAGACATGTCACTGAAATTGAACAAGCCGCACAACATTCGTGGCGTTGTCAGTTACAAACGTTCTTTCCCTGATTTGAACGATGCACATCTGGAAGTCGCTAAAAAGATAGGTATCAGCCCGCTGGCAGACCGAGAGGAAGCGGAAGCAATGAAAGAAAAGTTGACTCATATCACTGATAATGAATTTTATGCAGTGGATTCATTGACACATTCCATTCCCTACCTCGTTCCACGTGCCAGCGCATTGCTCGATACAATCGGCTCCAACTTTCTCGATTCATTGGCTGCCAAAGGTCTGAATCCCAATCAGGTAATCATCACCTCCGTACTACGTACTGAAAACGATGTGAAACGTCTCCGCCGTCACAATGGAAATGCCTCCGCCAACTCGGCACATTGTTTCGGAGCTACTTTTGATGTTAGTTGGAAACGTTTTAAGAAAGTGGAAGATAAAGACGGTCGCCCTATGCAGGACGTGAGTGCCGACACACTGAAACTTGTTCTATCCGAAGTTTTAAGAGATCTACGACAAGCTGAAAAATGCTATATCAAATACGAACTGAAGCAAGGTTGTTTCCATATTACTGCCCGATGAACGGAAGATGAATGTAAATTGCAGTAAAATTCACCTCTAAACAATCAGAGAATCCAAAACGTTTCATTAAATTTGCAGAAATTTTTCTTTAATACGACTTAATGATAGAGAAACTGATTGTTCTTGAGGACATTGATCCGGTTATTTTTTACGGCGTAAACAACGCCAACATACAGTTAATTAAAGCTTTATATCCAAAGCTACGCATAGTTGCCCGAGGCAATGTCATCAAAGTGCTGGGCGACGAGGAAGAAATGTGCGCCTTCGAAGAAAATATCACCAAACTTGAAAAGTACTGCGCCGAATATAATTCACTGAAAGAAGAAGTTATCATTGACATTATAAAAGGAAATGCGCCGCAAGCGGAACAGACAGGAAACGTGATTGTGTTCAGCGTCACGGGAAAACCTATCATCCCCCGAAGCGAAAACCAGTTGAAACTGGTAGAAGGATTCGCCAAGAATGATATGGTATTCGCCATCGGTCCGGCAGGTTCGGGAAAGACATACACCGCTATCGCTCTTGCCGTACGTGCATTGAAGAATAAAGAAATCAAAAAAATCATCCTTAGCCGCCCCGCCGTAGAAGCCGGAGAAAAGCTTGGTTTCCTGCCCGGCGACATGAAAGATAAGATCGACCCATACCTGCAACCTTTATACGATGCCCTGCAAGATATGATACCTGCTGCCAAGTTAAAGGAATACATGGAATTGAACATTATCCAGATTGCCCCGTTAGCCTTTATGCGCGGACGCACGCTGAATGATGCGGTCGTCATTTTGGACGAAGCCCAGAATACCACCACACAGCAAATCAAAATGTTCCTCACCCGTATGGGTATGAACACCAAGATGATCGTGACGGGAGACATGACACAGATTGACCTCCCCGCTTCACAAACATCGGGATTGGTGCAAGCTCTCCGCATCTTGAAGGGAGTGAAAGGTATCAGTTTTGTTGAACTGAATAAAAAAGATATCGTACGCCATAAACTGGTGGAACGTATCGTGGATGCTTACGAAAAATTCGACAAAGAAGCGAAAGCCGAACGGGAGAAACGGAAAAACGAACAACTGGTTATCAACGGCGAACGTCCGGTGAAACTGGCCAAAGACTAATCGTCTTTAGATTCGGAATCCTATTGCGACTTGTTATTTGTAACTTGTAATTTGTAATTATAATAAAGACAATGAAAGCATTAACAAAAACAGATTTCAACTTTCCGGGACAGAAAAGCGTGTACCACGGAAAAGTGCGCGATGTGTACAACATCAACGGCGAAAAACTCGTCATGGTAGCAACCGACCGCATTTCGGCCTTTGACGTAGTACTTCCCGAAGGTATTCCTTACAAAGGACAAATGCTGAACCAGATTGCAGCTAAATTCCTTGATGCCACTACTGACATCTGTCCGAACTGGAAAATGGCTACTCCGGACCCAATGGTAACGGTAGGGGTATTGTGTGAAGGTTTTCCGGTAGAAATGATTGTACGCGGTTACCTGTGTGGTAGCGCATGGCGTACTTACAAAAGCGGCGTACGCGAAATTTGCGGTGTGAAGTTGCCGGACGGAATGCGCGAAAACCAGAAATTCCCGGAGCCCATCGTAACTCCGACTACGAAAGCTGAAATGGGATTGCACGACGAAGACATCTCTAAGGAAGAAATCCTGAAACAAGGATTGGCTACTCCAGAAGAGTATGAAATTCTCGAAAAATATACATTAGCCCTTTTCAAACGCGGTACTGAAATCGCAGCAGAACGCGGACTGATCCTCGTAGATACAAAATACGAATTCGGTAAGCACAATGGCACTATCTACCTGATGGACGAAATCCACACTCCGGATTCAAGCCGCTATTTCTACTCTGAAGGTTATCAGGAACGTTTCGAAAAAGGCGAACCGCAGAAACAACTTTCTAAAGAATTCGTTCGTGAATGGTTGATGGAAAACGGTTTCCAGGGCAAAGACGGTCAGAAAGTACCGGAAATGACTCCGGCTATCGTACAAAGCATCAGTGACCGTTACATCGAATTGTTTGAAAACATCACCGGTGAGAAATTTGTGAAAGAAGATACTAGCAATATCGCTGAACGTATATTCAAAAACGTCGAAACTTTTTTGAATAGCTGATAAGCGATAAATGACAGATAATAAATGATAGTTGATAGACGATAAATGATAGTTAATATGCAGCTTATCGCATATAACTATTAACTCTGTCATCTTCCAACTATCATTTATCAACTATCTTCTTCAACTATCAACTATCATTTATCAACTATCAACTAAAAAATGGATTACCCGCAACAACATATCAAGCCTTACGACGAAGAAGGAAAAAAGACCGAGCAAGTGGAACGTATGTTCGACAACATCGCACATGCCTACGACAAGCTGAACCATACCTTATCTTTAGGTATCGACCGCAGCTGGCGCAAAAAAGCTATTGCTTGGTTACGCCCTTTTCAACCGCAGCGAATGATGGATGTAGCGACCGGTACAGGGGATTTTGCCATCCTCGCCTGCCGCAAACTGCAACCTGCCGAACTAATCGGCACGGACATCTCGGAAGGTATGATGAATGTGGGACGTGAAAAAGTAAAAAAGGAAGGACTGTCGGATAAAATATCTTTTGCCCGGGAGGACTGCACTTCACTCTCTTTTGCCGACAATGATTTTGACGCTATTACTGTAGCTTTCGGTATCCGCAACTTCGAAGACCTCGACAAAGGGCTCTCCGAGATGTGCCGCGTACTGAAACCGGGCGGTCATCTTGTAATTCTGGAACTTACCACTCCGGACCGCTTCCCGATGAAACAATTGTTTTCCATCTACTCTAAAGTCGTCATTCCATTATTGGGCAAGCTTCTCTCCAAAGACAACAGTGCCTACCACTATCTGCCGGACACGATCAAAGTATTTCCTCAAGGGGAAGTCATGAAAGGAGTCATCGCACGAGCCGGATTTAGCGAAGTCAACTTCAAACGGCTGACCTTTGGCATTTGCACTCTTTATACCGCGACAAAATAACCTAATAAATTAACCTTATGAAAACAACAAAATCAATTGGACTATTTCTACTCTGCATTTTTTGTTGTATCAATTTCACCTCTTGTGATCCGGCAAACAACGGAGAAGATGATCTAATATGGGATTTCTCTCCCATAGTTCTTTACATTTCAGTACAGGATGCTCAAGGCAATGACTTACTGAATCCACTCACCAAAGGCTCTATTGCCAATCAAGGAATAAAAGCGATCTACAAAGGGGAGACTTACGAAAAAGATGCTCCGCTAAACGAACGCACCAGAGCTTATATGGCCTATTTCACAGGTCTGCAAACAGGAGTAAGCAAAGACGGAAAATATTATCTGACTTTCGGAGAATTCAATGGCGATCATACATTCGATAATGAGAAAGTAGAAATAGACTGGAATGATGGAAAAGAACCATCTGTCATCACTTTTTCCAGTAAACTGACCTGGAAATCAAAGAAAGAACCCGTATTCGACCGGAAATTCTGCCTGAACGGACAAGAAATTGACCAGAAACAAGGTTTAGTAATTACCAGCCCCCCCTCTCAATCTGAACAGAAATTCGATATCGTTGCCGTAGAATATGGCATAGATGTAGAAACGGATGAAATTAAAGAAAAAATAAAAGCCGATTTAGAGAGTAAATCTCCTTATACCAATGGAGAATCATACAGTATATCTATTCAGGGAAAGAACTCCGGTACATATACATTACTCAACTCTGATGGCCTTCCTATAACAAAAAAGGAATTCGCAATCGAAGAAGCAGAAGCTCACGGTATGTATGGAATAACAACTGAAATAGCCAAAACTTGCAGACTTATTCCTCCTGACGACCAAATATACAACCATATAAAATTGAAATTAGGCATTGACGGCGAGAAGTCATCTAACACCTTCAATATCTTTATCGGCCGCCCTTATAATTTCTGGATATACGAAGATTTGACGGAATACTATAAAGACAAATACCCTGACGGTAAAGTAAAAGAAATAGTACGTCTTCTAAAAAGTAAACCCAATAACCCAACTAAGCAATAAATGATTATGGAAAAATATGGTTTAATCGGCTACCCTCTGCGACATTCTTTTTCTATCGGATACTTTAATGAGAAATTCAAATCCGAAGGTATCAATGCAGAGTATGTGAATTTTGAAATTCCCAGCATTAATAACTTCATGGAAGTTATCGAAGAGAATCCCAATTTATGCGGGCTTAATGTGACTATCCCCTACAAAGAACAAGTGATTCCTTTTTTGGATGAACTCGACCGTGATACCGCAAAGATAGGTGCTGTGAATGTCATTAAAATCATTCGCCAGCAGAAAGGAAAAGTCAAACTGGTTGGCTACAACTCCGACATCATCGGATTTACTCAATCCATTCAACCTTTATTGCAGCCTCATCACCAAAAAGCATTGATTCTGGGTACCGGCGGAGCTTCCAAAGCCGTCTACCACGGGCTGAAAAACCTGGGTATTGAAAGTATATTCGTATCACGCACCCACAAAGCCGATGATATGCTAACTTATGAGGAGCTGACTCCCGAAATTATGGCAGAATATACAATCATCGTCAACTGTACTCCCGTAGGTATGTTTCCTAAGGTAGATTTCTGCCCTAATATTCCTTATGAGCTACTGACTCCAAACCATTTGCTCTACGATTTGTTATATAATCCGAATGTTACGCTGTTCATGAAAAAAGGAGAAGCACAAGGGGCTGTTGTTAAAAACGGTCTGGAAATGCTGCTGCTCCAGGCATTTGCCGCATGGGAGATATGGCATAAATAAGGATTAGAGAGAGTTTTTATGAGGAGAAAAGTTGTATATAGCATCATTATTATCATGCTGGCATTGACCGGCTGCACCATCGGAGGAAGTTTTTATATGTTAAACTTTTCATTGACTCCGAATGCCAAGATTTTGTCTAAAGATGCTGACTCTTATCCATTCATGTATAGAAACTACCCTTTCCTACGTCCATGGGTGGACAGCCTGAAACAAGTGGATGCATTGAAAGATACTTTCATCATCAATCCGCACGGAATACAACTTCATGCGTATTATGTTGCTGCTCCGCAACCCACCAGTAAGACAGCCGTCATTGTGCATGGACATACAGATAATGCTATCCGTATGTTTATGATTGGTTATCTGTATAATCGAGATTTAGGATATAACATATTACTTCCGGACCTGCAACATCAGGGAGAAAGTGAAGGCCCGGCCATCCAGATGGGATGGAAAGACCGTTGGGACGTATTGCAATGGATGAACATTGCCAATGAAATTTTCGGAGATAGTACACAAATGGTTGTACACGGCATTTCAATGGGAGGTGCGACAACCATGATGGTGTCCGGTGAGGAACAAAAGCCATTTGTTAAATGCTTTGTTGAGGATTGCGGCTACACCAGCGTATGGGACGAATTCTCACATGAACTTAAAGCCGGTTTCCACCTTCCTCCTTTTCCACTAATGTATACCACAAGCTGGCTCTGCGAAAAGAAATATGGATGGAATTTCAAAGAGGCTTCCTCACTGAAACAAGTAGCCAAATCACAGCTTCCGATGCTGTTTATTCATGGGGATAAAGATACGTATGTACCCACCTGGATGGCATATTCGCTCTACGAAGCCAAACCGGAACCCAAAGAACTATGGATTGTGCCGGGAGCGGCTCATGCTGTTTCATACAAAGAGAATAAACAGGAGTACACCGACCGAGTCCGTGCATTCGTTGGGCGATACATTCATTAAACCTATTATAACAAGGAGTTTTAGATTCATAACAGAAAAAGTTTCTATATTTGCAAACGTAAAATAATCGTTATGAAATCAATATTGACTTTTATACTAGCTACTTTTCTTCTGTTCCCACTACAAGCTCAAGAGAAAGTATACACGGTGGACAACCTCCCGAAAGTTCACCTGCAAAACAAAATGCAATATGTTTGCAACCCGGCCGGCATACTTTCACAGGCTGCTTGTGACAGTATAGACTCCATGCTTTATGCCTTGGAACAACAAACAGGAATTGAAACGGTGGTTGCCGTAGTTCCTTCAATCGGAGAAGAAGATTGTTTCAACTTCTGCCACCAGCTACTCAACCAATGGGGTGTTGGGAAAAAAGGCAAAGATAATGGATTGGTCATTTTGTTGGTCACAGATCAACGTTGTATCCAGTTTTATACCGGTTATGGCCTGGAAGGAGTGCTCCCCGATGCGATCTGCAAAAGGATTCAAACCAAATATATGATTCCTTACCTGAAAGATGGAAATTGGAATGCAGGAATGGTGGCTGGTCTTAAAGCAACTTGCCAGCGTCTTGACGGTTCCATGGAAAACGATGCCCTCTCCGATTCGAACGACGGTGGTTCCTTTGATTTTGTTCTTGCCATCCTTTGCTTTATTGTCATCGGTGGAGGTCTTGCTTTCTTTTCTGCACGCAGGCAAAGCCGTTGTCCGAAATGCGGTAAACACCAATTGCAAAGAACCGGAAGTGCAGTCGTATCCCGGATTAACGGAGTGAAAACTGAAGATGTCACCTACACATGTAGAAACTGCGGACATACCATCATACGTCGTCAACAAAGTTATGATAGCGACTACCATCACCGGGGAGGTGGTGGAGGCGGTCCATTTATCGGCGGCTTTGGTGGAGGTAGTTTAGGAGGCGGAGGCGGTTTCGGTGGAGGCAGCTTTGGCGGAGGAATGGGAGGCGGTGGTGGTGCCGGCTCACGTTTCTAAAGAAAATAAGAAAAACAGATTATCAAATTCAATAAAAACAAGAAACATGAAGAAGTCAATTATTATCATCTTAGCCGTTGTGGCTATCCTTGTCATATGGGCAGTTAGTGTATATAACGGTCTGGTTACTATGGACGAGAATGTAAGTGGTCAATGGGCAAATGTAGAGACTCAATACCAACGCCGTGCCGACTTGATTCCTAATCTGGTAAATACCGTGAAAGGATATGCGACACATGAAAAGGAAACATTAGAGGGAGTTGTTGCCGCACGTAGCCAGGCAACTCAAATTAAAGTGGACGCCGCCGATCTGACACCGGAAAAGTTGGCGCAATATCAAAAGGCACAAGGTGCTGTAACATCAGCACTGGGCAAGTTGTTAGCTATTACCGAGAATTATCCGGACTTAAAAGCTAATCAGAACTTCCTGGAACTACAGGCTCAACTGGAAGGAACTGAAAACCGTATCAATGTAGCACGCAAAAATTTCAATGATGCTGCACAGGCTTACAACACCAATATCCGCCGTTTCCCAAAGAATATCTTTGCAGGAATGTTCGGCTTTGATAAGAAAGCATATTTTGAAGCAGAAGAAGGAAGTGAGAAGGCTCCGAAAGTAGAATTCTAGAAACTTCTCAACATAAAAAACGTTGCCTGAAAAGTTTGAGTATTAAAGAAAATACATAAAACTTTTCAGGCAATATTTTTAGGTCAGTCCCTCTACACGAGAGAAACTATAGAACGTCTAAACGCTACTTATTCCACAGTCAGGATTTCATTATCTTGCCAGTCAATTGTTCCACTTGCTCCATTCTGGTCAGTCCATCCTTTGGTTTGTCCAAGCCAAGAGTTATTATCCAGAATATCCTTGGAAAGTCCCAAAACATAGTAATTAGTGTTCCAACCGATCTTAATCCATTCATTGTTATTATTCTTATCCGGTTGTGTGTTAGGCTCACCATATTGGAAATTGGCTTCCCAAAAATCGGCTACTTTCTTGAGTTGATTTTGGAAATCAGCAGATTCCGGATCAGCAAAGATATTCTTACGAAGATCAGCCAACACGTCTTTGTTGGCCGGTGTATAGCCATCCTTAACGTCTACATATTTAGCAGTCCGGTATTTCTCGGTCAATGGAGTCACCCCTAAGAAGGAACAAGTATTTGTAGAACTTAACTCCATTGTTCCGCCCTGTCCGCCATCATAAAGCATCCAGCGCCAAATATCCCAATACCTTTTTCCCTCATAAGCCAGCTCAACCTGACGTTCCCGCAAACATGCGGCAAGAGCTGACGCACGGTCTGTTACGTAAGTATCCAACCCATAATTATTATCCGATGGAATACCGACACGTGCACGTAACTTTCCAATAGCCTGTTTACATAAATCAATCTGGTTAGTAGCCGCATAGCATTCTGCCAAATTTAATTGCAATTCTGCATAGCGATAATCATAAATATGCACACCTGAAGCTTCATAGTTATTATCCGAAGCCGTAGTAAGCCCACTCATCTTGCGAACAAATACCGGACTGGAAATATTTACACCTTCACTATAGGCAAACCCGCTAGTAGTCGATGTCGTAGTTCTCCAACGATAAGCCCAAACTGTATCATTCGTTAAACTCTTATGTCCCCATTTCAAGCCATTGAAAGCAAATGTCTGATAGAAACGCGGATCACGATTTTCCATGAAACGCAAGCTTCCATCTTCCACTCTATGAGCAACATCGGGCAAAGTTCCGTCAGCCATTGGAAACACATCTATCAACTCAATAGGCACACCTTTTCCACCACTACCTCCTTGAGAACTCAAACGGATTGCTTTCTCCCAACGATTATTTTTATATCCCAGCGAAGAATTACTTTCTTTTGCCAACAGTCTGACAACCAGCGTCTCTCTATTTGAATGTTCATTATCATCATCCGCAAGAATCTTACTCCAACTTGCCGCATCTGTCACACCATTCAGTCCGCTAGCAGTAATACCTGACATTGCATTCAAAGTAGCATTCAAAGCTTTCTGCCAGCGATCATTACCCGCATCATTCCATCCTTTATTAAATATAGGGCTGGCATAAAATAACAACACACGACTTTTGTATGCCAGTGCACCTCCACGCGTCAGCCGACCATAATCGTTTGTTCCCCATTCATCCGGCAGCAAAGTTGCCGCTTCAGTCAAATCTTTCACAATCTGTTCTACACACTGTGTCACAGAAGCTCTCGGCAACCCTGCATCCGTAGCCTCTGCATTCAATACCGTTGTCACAATAGGCACACAACCATACATACGTACCAAATCGAACAATTGCATAGCACGTAAAAAAAGTGCTTGGCCTTTAGCTTTGTCCTTTGTCTCCTGCGAAACAGAAGAGGCATCTATATCACGAAGCAGAATATTGCAGTTACGAATACGCGTATAGGCATTATTTGTAACGCTTGATCCTAACGCCTTACCGAAATAACTGGCAAACAACGGGTCATAGCTTTTACCACTAGAAGCATCTGTTTGTGTTTTGATATCATCAATCGTTGAATACCGAGTACTCGGGTCAATCCGGCTGGTAGAAGTAATTCCCCACATTTCATCAGTAAATTCATTAAAATCCTGGGCGTATGAGGCGTGTAATCCCAGATATTGAGAAGTAGGAGAAGTGTAATTCTCAAAACAATTCTGATATAAACCTGCCAAATACCAGGTTATTTTAGTTTCTGAATCAAAATCATCATAAGCTCCATAATTATTCATATCCAAAAATGAATCGCTACAGCCAGACATGAACATACCCAAAGCTAAAGTTCCTGCATATAAAAAATTTCTCTTTTTCATCATTGATACAACTATTAAAATGTAACATTAACACCTAACGACCAGGTTCTCAAAGTAGGATATTCTGTAGAAGAACTATCATACATATTGCGATAATGATTCGGATAAGGATTATACAAATCCCACAAATTATTACCGGTCAGATTCAGACGGACAGCCGACATCTTCAACGGTGCAATCCATTTCTTAGGAAGTGTATAGCTGACAGACAGATTACGTATATAACAACGGAACGTACTAATCATCCATAAATCTGAATTGGCAAGGGCTGAACTGGAGATTAACGATTCTACTCCTAAATTGGGATATTTACCATTCGGATTGTAAACTTCATCAAACATATCTCCCCAGAATGAATCCGGTGCCCAAATCATTGTACTCTTACTTCCTCCCATAGAAGCACGGTCTATAAAACGTACACCTCCCCATGAAGTCGAGATGCTGGCACTAATAGCAAGACCTTTCCAGCTAGCGCCCAATCGGGTTGACACATTGTAGGTTTTATTCTTTTCACACAATTTTCCGTAATCCTGTTCAAGAACGATCTGTCCATTAGGTCCCTGCTGCACACCATTAACCATTTCACCACCCAAATCTTGATAAGCAACCATACCCGGACGTAAATCATCTTTACTCGTTTTATCCAAATACTTAGTTTGTCCACCTTCAGGAGTCCACGACTCCAAATAATTCCAATAATTATTGATGTCTTCCTGCGTACGCAAAATACCATCACCACCGGAAGTGTTCTTCCACACTTTAAATCCCCACACAGGAAGATAAGTAGACATTCCTTCCTCCCAACTTGAGTTGCACGGATATTTGTTATAACGTAAGCCCGGAACCCATTCTCTGACTCTACTGCCACTCAGACCGAAATCCATACCGATATTATAGTTTACTTGTCCGATCTTGTCACGCCAAGTTAAAGACAATTCACCGCCGTAAGTATCAACCCGGCCAAAATTTTCTTCCGCATACGAGCCACCTGCATAAACAGGAATACCTGGCTGACTAGCCATATACTGATTCAGAATGTTGTCATTTATGTCATAGTAGAAATCAAAAACTGCGCTTAACCGACCATCAAAGAAACGAGTATCAAAACCCAGATTGAACTTATCTGAAACATCCCATTTTACATTACGGTTCGGAGATGCCTGCGGTATCAGACTAGTACCCGGTTTTCCACTTTCAGCACCAAACTGCATACCTTTCAAATCCATCTTATATTGTTCTTTCCACTTCCACATTTTGATATTATCACGTCCTGTACGCCCCCAAGACGCACGAACTTTCATAAATTCAAACCAAGGCAATGAACGTTTGAACCATGACTCTTCGGACATGATCCATCCGGCAGAAATACCAGGAAAAAAGCCCCAATAATTTTCAGGAGCAAACTTTGTCGAAGCATCCGAACGGAAAATAAACTGCAACATATAACGGTCCGCATACGAATATGCTACACGTCCCAAATAAGAAAGTGAACCTGATTCACCTTTTGATGTCACTGTATTATCTGAAGTCAAAGCCGATTTGCCATCCTGCCCCACGATAGAAGGTCCACCAACTCCCAGATAAGTATCAGATATATCATGTGCTAAATCAGCATACTCAATATCACGGGAATCATAGAATGATTCGTAACGTTCAACAGAAGCCATAGCAGAAATAGAATGTTTGCCGAATGTACGGTCATAGTTCACATAGAAGTTCATCTGCCGTCTTTCCGCTTGCTTATCTTTAAATGACAAGGTACTGTTTTTATCAAAAATAGCTTTTGTAAAAGAACTGTTAGGAATGGTATAGACCAGATGTTGATCAGAAGCCATTCTGGTGTTTACATAAGCCAACTCATAAGGAAAACTAGCCTGTTCAGTGGCTTCGCTCGAATGCGAAGATGAATAAGTGGCACGAAGAGACAAACCTTTCACAAAAGGCACCTCATAAGTCAATGAGATATCAGCGTTCCAGCTATTAGTCCTTTCTTTACTAAAGGAACCGCTATTGTTTAAAGCAAAATAGTTCCAGGAAGTCACGTAGTCACGATTGAAGTTGGGGTTATTATAAGTGTTCTCTATCGGTCCCAACCAATATTCCTGATCTTCTCCGTTTTCATTGGGTAATGTTACACTCCAAGGCATATGATTAGGCATGTGGTGTAATGCGCTATAGTCAGATTTTTCAGTACTTCCTCCCATACCATACAGTTTGAAACGTGCTCCTTTAGTATATATCTGATCAGACTTACCTTCGTTACCGGCAACGGTAGCAGACAACTTAATATCATTTGTCAAACGTACATCCACACCAGCACGATAAGTATAGCGCTTATAACTTTGATTTCCCAGATTCGCTCCCTGGTCAAAATAAGTAGCTCCTGCATAGTAAGTAGCACGTTCACTACCGCCACTCACATTCAACGTATGTGTCTGCTGGAAAGCGGATTTCCACCCAGCTTTATCCAACCAGTCATAATTCAAGTTATCCATTTCGGCCAACTCCATATCACTATAAAGCACATCAAAATCATCATAACCACTAGCTTTGTTAGAGCCTATTGCCAAAGAATTATAGAAACGTCCATAATCGGAACCTTTCAAAACCTTGGAATGACTAACCGCATCATTTACGGCGAATTTACCGGAATAAGAAATCAGGGGAACACCTTTTTTTCCTCTTTTAGTCTTCACCAGAATAGCTCCATTAGCAGCACGCGAACCGTAAATAGCTGCACTCGCATCACGCAACACCGTAATGCTCTCCACTTCTGAAGGATCCAGCATATTAAATTGTTCCATACTTGGCTGACCGTTAGTACCCAACTGAATCACATCATCAATAATTATCAATGGTGTAGAATTTCCTCCATCTTTAGAAATGCCTGTAAAAGTTCGATTCTGACGAATATAGACTTCATTGGCGTTTGTACCCGGACGGCTGGAGCCTAGTTCTACCGTCAGGCCATTAACCATTCCCTGCAATGCTTCTGAAAGATTAGACACCGGAAGGTCTTCCAACTCTGAAGCCGAAATTGTTGATACAGAACCTGTAATATTTTTCTGTTTCATGCTACCATAGCCAACCACAACTACCTCATCAAGTTTTTGACTATCTTCCTGAAGAACAATATGCAAAGTATTAGCTTTGGGGGTAATAACTTGAGTTACAAAACCAATATAAGAAATAACCACTTTCTTACCTTCCGGTACATTTAACGAGAAGTGACCATCTATATCAGTAACAGTACCTGCCGAAGAATCTTGCAATCTTATGGTAGCACCAATGATTGCCTGCCCACTTTCGTCCAATATCTGCCCCGTTACTTTTCGGGTCTGTGCGTCAACAGACAGTGCAAATGCAATAAAGCATAACAATACACCTATCTTTTTAACGAATAAGGAACTTATTAACTTCATAAATATAACGTGTTTATCCATATTATTTTTAATATTTGATGTGTGTCGATTGCGAACTATTGTCTCCATTTTAAAGCCCCTACACTAGAACGACCAGAGAATAATTCGTTCAGCTTGAAATTGTTATTGCCAGGATCGGTAAACAAACTGATCGTCGACATTTTGGAGTCAGTCAACCCAAGACTTCCTTTACTGGAAGAATGGTCGTTTGACTGGAAACTATTCACTGGGCTGAAACGATAAGTTCCGGTATAATCATCCTGTCCGCCCGAACCCAGTTCGTTAAACATTGGAAGATTGCCATTAATTTTCATAGAGCCACCAAAAACGCAATTCTCAATATTGACAGCAATACTCGCATCCATCCGGAATAAAAATGAGTTTTCCATTGGAGCATAACAGAAAGTGGTGTTTGTAATCGAAATATTCTTACCGCTGTCACTATTTCGAAGATCAGCAATGCCACAAATATTGGTTATGGTACAATTGTCAAAAGAAACATTGTTTATATAATTACCTTTTTTACCATCCGTCGACACTATACCTTGATTACCAATCGCATTTATCGTACATTCTTGAAATGAAATAGCTTCAACATTTCCACCAGTACTCTTTGAACGAACGATAGCACGGAAATTTTCAATATAACAATTAGAAAAATCAATCTTATTAATCAAGAAATTAGTAGTTTCCGGACAAATCACCTGTTTACCACTTAAACCGTTATTGGTAGCTTCATCTAATGATTTCGATGCTTTAAGATTAATACGTTTAAAAGTTACTTTATCTATTGCCCCACCTTCTACTACACGAAAAGCGTTCTCAAAGCTAAACGTACAATAATCCTCCAAAGTTTGTGGCGTCACAAAGTTGACAGAATGTGCAAACTCTGCTACCACTTCACCGCTATTCACCACAAATGTTTTTCCTGCAGGAAGCAGAAAAGTCGTTCCTTCCTCCAAAGAGTTCCAATCCAGTTTATTGAAATAGTCCGGATCAAACGCTTCAGTACGTAAATCTACCCGGTTAGCCGTACCATAATCCGCATCCAGATTTTCGGTAGCTTCTGTTTTCACCTCTACGCGCGCCTGATATGTATCAGAGGACTGTTCCTCACCTGAATAAAGGCTGACCCGATAAGTTGTTTCAGGAGAAAGTTCATCAATCACCTTAGAGCCAGACAGATACTCTTCTGCAGAAACTGGATACACTTTCATTGCTTGTGTAGATACTTCTTCCGTTCCCACCGGAACAGCGGTCAAAGCAGTGATAATAACCGTATCATTAGGTATCCATGCGATAAGAGCTTTTGTATCTATAGCACGGGATTCTTTCAATTCAATAGACAACGGGCGATAAAGAATACCTGTTACTTCTGTCTCCCAATAACCGGACAGTCTTCCATCACCAGTACATTTTACCTTAAATTTGTAGTTTTCCTCCCAATCTAAATCTATCACACAGGAAGATTGACTGGCAGGTACTATTTCTGTTTTATAAAGCTCCTCCCCTTTATCGGTCACTTTATAAACCTCAATTACATACTCAGTTGCTCCTTCTACCGTTTTCCAACTTAAATAGGCCTTGTTTTGTACAACCTCCATAGTAGCAACCGGACGCAACAATACTTTTGAACTCGAATCATCATTATCCGAACAGCCTGTCAGTAATGCTGAAAAACAACTCAAAAGGAGTCCTACCGCCATCAGTTTCATTAAATTCATAGCATTTTATTTTAATATTAACATTCGATTGATTTACTTCTTAAAGTTGTACGAGATGCTTTCATCCACCAGACTATTGAGATATACTTCCAAAGCAGTATACCCAACATCCGTAGTTTTATTACGGTCTTCAGGATTATTCGGGTCCAATCCTACTTTCTTTTCCCAAGCATCATCCATGCCGTCTTTATCCGCATCAGTAATGGCTCCTGAGGTTTTATAGGTCAAACCTCCAAAACCTTCGGCTTCATCAGGACTATTAATTATCCCAGGAATAGAACCGCTAGTTTCATTTCCTGCTCCCGTGTAAGTACAACTGCCGTTCTTCACTTCCTTCATAATACGTTCATCGACCTTGTCACGTGGAAAAGCACCGGCTCCATTTTGTCCAATTACCGACTGGAAAGCCTGTTCTGCAGATTCATATTTTTCAGATAACGTATATGTTTCCCAATCAAACCAATATTGTTCGTAGTTATCTCTTCCAGAGGCTACAATAAAAGAAGGAGCTTTCATTTCATCGAAACTATAAGGATAGCTTCCATCTGTATATACCCCTTTCCAATTATCAGAAGTCAGTTCTGAATTACCTTCCATCACATTGCCACTAAAATACCATTTAGAGACAGCACGTAAAGGTGCTTTTTCCGAATCACGCGCACTCGACTGACGGAAAAATTTCAGATCTTTCACCCGGCTCGTTGTAACAGGTCCAGGTTTATAATAATTATTCACGAAATTACATGCCCATCCATGATGTTCCGGATCTTGTGATTCATCCATCCCACCGTAAGTTGCCATCTGACTTCCCCAGTTATAATTCACATTATTGATGTATTCCATATATACATTAATATCTTGTCCGGGATCTTTTCCACGTGCACCATTCATCAACGGAGTACGGCTATTACAGTGAGCAAATAGATTATGATGGTAAGTAGATGAAGTTCCTCCCCATGCACCTCCATAAGCACGGGAACCTTTCTTATTAACTGAATAATAAAGTCCTTCACTAGAAATACACCATTGTACTGTAGAGAAATGAGTATCAATAAAATCAGTATTCTCTTCACTAGCCCAACTAAACGAACAATGGTCAATTATAAAATTATTCGCATTCTCCACACGAAGACATGCTGCATTATGATCTTTTCCATTCGCATCTTTATCCCCTACACGAAAGCGCATATGGCGAATTATAAAATTCTCGGAACCTCCAAAGTTTACTTCATTTTTAATTACACAAATGCCACCTCCCGGAGCCGTCTGTCCAGCTATTGTAAAATTCTTAGCTTTACAACGTATATCTGATTTCAGTTCTATTTTACCGGAAATAGCAAAAACAACAGTCGTAGCTTCATTTTCTGAGCATTGCTTCAATGCCCACCGGAAAGACCCTTCCCCATCATCATCGGTATTAGTAACAATAACAACTTTGCCTCCACGTCCTCCTGTAGCATTTTTACCGAAACCTTCAGCAGTTGGAAAAGCTTTTAATACTTCCGGATCTTTTGCATAAGGCCCCAGTTCCATGTTAGTAAATCCTTTAATATCAGTACATGCTCCCAAACTCAAAGTGCAGCCAATTAGAAAAAGACTTTTAACTAAACAACGTTCCATTGTATTAGAAACACTCACATGTCTTGGTTTTAAAAACTCAAAAACACGCTCTGTACGCATACGTGTTTTCCATTTCTCAATAAATGCATAATTTTTCATCCATTTTAATTTAAAGTTTATACAAATTACCATAGCTTTATGAGAGAGCTATATGATTATAATCGTTAATATGACACAATATAAATTATAATGTACTCACTTTTTCGTACTTAATTTCGCCTTTTAAATACTATTTTTCCTAAAAGAATATTCATTGCCACCTTCTATTTTCGCATAGATTGTCCGTAATTATACAATAAGATATAAAATTACTTAACTACATAATCCAAGATTATCTGGTATTTTCAATACTACATAATGATAATTTCCTAACGAAAAGAATACGAAAACTATTTTGAGTAATGGCATTTCTATAAAGATAGTTGGCTGTACAAAAAAAAAGCAGTACTTTTGCAGCCGTATACAATATAATTCTATAACTCATGAGTAATCAACGATACATGATGCGTGGAGTAAGCGCATCAAAAGAAGATGTGCACAACGCCATCAAGAACATCGACAAAGGAATTTTCCCGAAAGCATTTTGCAAAATTATCCCCGATATATTGGGAGGTGACCCGGAATATTGTAACATTATGCACGCCGACGGTGCCGGAACCAAATCATCTCTTGCTTATATGTACTGGAAAGAAACGGGTGATTTGTCCGTTTGGAAAGGTATTGCACAGGATGCATTGATTATGAATATCGACGACCTGCTTTGTGTAGGTGCCGTAGACAATATTCTTGTCTCTTCTACCATTGGACGTAATAAACTGTTGATTCCCGGAGAAGTAATCTCCGCCATCATTAATGGAACAGATGAATTGCTGGCCGAACTCCGTGAAATGGGTGTAGGGGTATACGCAACCGGTGGTGAAACTGCTGATGTCGGCGACTTGGTTCGTACGATCATCGTTGACTCTACCGTAACTTGTCGCATGAAACGTTCAGACGTTATCGACAATGCCAATATTCGTCCGGGTGACGTGATCGTTGGTCTGGCTTCTTACGGACAAGCTACTTACGAAAAAGAATACAATGGCGGTATGGGCAGTAATGGTTTGACAAGTGCCCGTCACGATGTATTCGGAAAATATCTTGCTGAAAAATATCCGGAAAGCTACGATGCTGCCGTTCCTGAAGAATTAGTTTACTCCGGCAAGTTAAAACTGACAGACAGTGTAGAAGATTCTCCAATTGATGCAGGTAAGTTAGTGCTCTCCCCTACTCGTACATACGCACCAGTAGTGAAGAAATTACTCGATGCACTGCGCCCGGAAATCCACGGAATGGTACACTGCTCCGGTGGTGCACAAACCAAAGTTTTACACTTTGTTGAAAACGTTCGTGTAGTAAAAGATAATCTTTTCCCTGTTCCTCCTTTATTCAAAACTATTCAAGAACAAAGCGGTACGGACTGGGCAGAAATGTACAAGGTATTCAATATGGGACATCGCCTCGAAGTCTACTTGTCACCGGAACATGCAGAAGAAGTAATTGCTATTTCCGAGTCATTCGGTATCCCGGCACAGATTGTAGGACGTGTTGAAGCATGTGAGCAAACAGAATTAATCATTAAGAGCGAATTCGGAGAATTTAGATACTAAAGAATGGCAGATAACAGTACCATATTAGAAAAGTTAGACGGACTCGTAGCCCGTTTTGAAGAAATATCTACCCTTATCACAGACCCGGCAGTGATTGCCGATCAGAAACGTTACGTCAAGTTGACTAAAGAATATAAGGAATTAGACGACTTGATGAAAGCAAGGAAAGAATATATCCAATTACTGGGTAATATTGAAGAAGCTAAAAATATCCTTGCTAATGAATCAGACGCCGAAATGCGCGAGATGGCGAAAGAAGAAATGGACAATAGTCAAGAGCGCCTTCCGGTATTGGAAGAAGAAATCAAACTGATGCTTGTCCCTGCCGATCCACAAGACAGCAAGAACGCAATTCTTGAAATCCGTGGTGGTGCAGGAGGTGATGAAGCAGCTATCTTTGCCGGTGACCTCTTTCGCATGTATGCCAAATTCTGTGAAACCAAAGGTTGGAAGATGGAAGTCTCCAATGCAAACGAAGGGACAGCAGGAGGATTCAAAGAAGTTGTTTGTAGTGTTACAGGTGATAATGTATACGGAATTTTAAAATATGAATCGGGAGTACACCGCGTACAGCGTGTTCCTGCTACCGAAACACAAGGACGTGTTCATACTTCTGCCGCATCAGTGGCAGTACTTCCCGAAGCTGAAGAATTCGATGTAGTCATCAACGAAGGAGAAATCAAATGGGATACTTTCCGAAGTGGTGGTGCCGGTGGACAAAATGTAAATAAGGTAGAATCCGGAGTACGTCTGCGTTATATCTGGAAGAACCCGAATACAGGCATTGCCGAAGAAATACTTATTGAATGTACCGAAACACGTGACCAACCGAAAAATAAGGAACGTGCCTTGGCCCGTCTCCGTACATTTATCTATGACAAGGAACATCAGAAATACATCGATGACATTGCCTCTAAACGTAAAACAATGGTATCGACCGGAGACCGTTCTGCTAAAATCCGCACCTACAACTATCCACAGGGACGAATCACCGATCATCGCATCAATTACACGATTTATAATCTTGCTGCATTCATGGATGGGGATATTCAAGACTGTATCGACCACCTGATCGTAGCAGAAAACGCGGAACGCTTGAAAGAAAGCGAACTTTAGAAAAATGAAGAGTTGATAGTTGAGAATGATTTCTTAGAAATAGTCAATAGTAAATTGTATAATAGTAAATAATAAGATGGATAAGCAACAATTATTTGAAAACATAAAGCGCAAAAAATCATTCCTTTGTGTAGGACTTGATACTGACATCAAGAAAATCCCGGAGCATCTGTTGAAAGAAGAAGATCCGATCTTTGCATTCAACAAAGCCATCATTGACGCGACAGCTGATTTGTGCATCGCCTATAAGCCTAATCTGGCTTTCTATGAAAGCATGGGCGTAAAAGGATGGATCGCATTCGAAAAGACAGTAAAATACATCAAAGATAACTATCCGGATCAATTCATCATCGCTGACGCAAAGCGTGGTGACATCGGAAATACTTCTGCAATGTACGCCCGCACCTTCTTTGAAGAACTTAATATCGACTCTGTAACGGTAGCTCCTTATATGGGCGAAGACAGCGTTACTCCGTTCCTTACCTATGAAGGTAAATGGGTGATTCTGTTGGCATTGACTTCCAACAAAGGTTCACATGACTTCCAACTAACAGAAGATGTAAACGGCGAACGTCTGTTCGAGAAAGTATTACGTAAATCACAAGAATGGGCTAGTGACGACCGTATGATGTATGTGGTAGGTGCTACTCAAGGACGTGCTTTCGAAGATATTCGTAAAATTGTTCCGAACCATTTCCTTCTCGTACCAGGTGTAGGAGCACAAGGCGGCTCGCTCGAAGAAGTTTGTAAATACGGAATGAACAGTACATGCGGATTAATTGTTAATTCCTCACGTGGTATCATCTACGTAGATAAAACAGAGAAATTTGCAGAAGCTGCCCGCACCGCCGCACAAGAAGTACAGGCGCAAATGGCTGAACAACTCAAAGCAATTCTCTGAAAAGAGAAAAAGGATCTCTAAAGAAAACGAATGCCTTACGAAAGAAAGATAATTAACGACCCCGTATTCGGGTTCATCAATATTCCAAAGGGGTTACTGTACGATATAGTACGGCATCCCCTTTTGCAGCGTCTTACCCGCATCAAGCAGGTAGGATTATCATCTGTTGTATACCCCGGTGCGCAACACACCCGCTTCCAACACTCTTTAGGTGCTTTTCACTTGATGAGTGAAGCTATCACCCAACTGGCTTCTAAAGGTAATTTTATCTTTGACAGCGAAGCGGAAGCTGTACAGGCCGCCATCCTGTTACATGATATAGGACATGGTCCCTTCTCACATGTACTGGAAGATACTATAGTAAAAGGAGTCTCCCACGAAGAGATTTCCCTCATGCTGATGGAACGGATGAACAAGGAGATGAACGGTCAGCTTAGTCTTGCCATTCAAATCTTCAAAGACGAATATCCCAAACGCTTTCTACATCAACTTGTAAGCGGTCAGCTGGATATGGACAGACTGGATTATCTTCGCCGCGACAGCTTTTACACAGGCGTGACAGAAGGGAATATCGGTTCTGCGCGAATTATCAAAATGCTTGATGTAGCGGACGACCGCCTGGTTATCGAATCCAAAGGGATCTACTCTATCGAGAATTTCCTTACGGCACGTCGCCTGATGTACTGGCAAGTATATCTGCATAAGACGTCCGTCGCATACGAAAAAATGCTTATCAGTACCCTATTACGTGCTAAAGAACTGGCATCGCAAGGAGTGGAACTGTTTGCATCACCCGCATTGCGTTTTTTCCTTTACAATGATATCAATCCTGCGGAGTTCTATCACAATCCCGACTGTCTGGAGAATTTTATTCAACTGGACGACAATGATATATGGACAGCCTTGAAAGTGTGGAGTACCCATGCAGACAAGGTACTTTCTACTTTAAGCACGGGAATGATAAACCGAAATATCTTTAAAGTAGAAATTTCATCGGAACCGATTAGTGAGGACAGAAAAAAAGAATTAACTTTGCACATCAGCCAGCAATTAGGTATAACCCTTTCCGAAGCGAACTATTTTGTCTCTACCCCCAGCATCGAAAAGAATATGTATGACCCGGCAGATGACAGTATTGACATTATCTACAAAGACGGCACTATCAAAAATATTGCCGAAGCATCGGACATGCTGAACATCTCATTATTGTCCAAAAAGGTAAAGAAATACTATCTCTGCTATCAGAGATTACACAGATAAGTATAAAATATTCATGCAATAACACGGAAATCTGAAAAAAAAATCCGTTATTTGTGAACTAATTAAATTTTAAATTAAAGACATGGAGTTCTCGGCTAAGCAAATTGCAGCATTTATCCAAGGGGAAATCATTGGAGACGAAAACGCTACGGTACACACATTCGCTAAAATTGAAGAGGGAATGCCCGGAGCAATTTCTTTTCTGTCAAATCCCAAATATACACCTTACATCTACGAGACACAATCAAGCATTGTCCTGGTTAATAAGGACTTCACTCCCGAGCACGAAATAAAAGCTACTCTGATAAAAGTAGACAATGCATACGAAAGTCTGGCTAAATTGCTCAATCTTTATGAGATGAGCAAGCCTAAGAAACAAGGTATAGATTCATTAGCTTTCGTTGCACCCAGCGCCAAAATTGGTGAGAACGTATACATCGGTGCATTTGCCTATATCGGTGAAAATACCGTGATCGGAGATAATACCCAAATTTATCCACACACTTTTGTTGGAGACGGCGTGAAGATAGGCAACAGTTGCTTGCTTTACTCCAATGTAAATGTTTATCATGATTGCCGCATAGGCAACGAATGTATCCTGCACTCGGGTGCAGTGATCGGAGCTGACGGATTTGGCTTTGCTCCCACTCCGAACGGATACGATAAGATTCCGCAAATTGGAATTGTTATTCTGGAAGATAAAGTAGATATAGGTGCTAATACTTGTGTAGACCGTGCTACAATGGGAGCTACGGTAGTGCATAGTGGTGTCAAATTAGACAATCTGATACAAATAGCACATAATGATGAAATAGGTTCGCATACCGTAATGGCTGCACAAGCCGGAATTGCCGGTTCTACCAAAATTGGTGAATGGTGTATGATCGGAGGTCAGGTAGGTATTGCAGGACATTCCAAAATAGGAGACAAAGTTGGTTTAGGTGCACAGTCAGGTGTACCCGGAGATATTAAATCCGGTAGCCAGCTTATCGGAACTCCTCCTATGGAACTGAAGCAATACTTCAAAGCATCCGTCGCACAAAGAAGCTTACCGGATATGCAGAAAGAATTGCGTAATTTGCGCAAAGAAATAGAAGAATTAAAACAACTATTAAATAAGTAAATAAGTAACCAATGCTGAAACAAAAAACGCTGAAAGATAGCTTTTCACTGAGCGGGAAAGGTCTTCACACTGGACTTGATCTCACTGTAACATTTAATCCTGCTCCGGACAATCATGGATATAAAATCCAGCGCATTGACGTAGAAGGACAACCAACTATCGATGCAGTAGCCGACAATGTGACAGAAACCACTCGTGGTACTGTATTGTCGAAGAATGGAGTCAAAGTAAGCACCGTTGAACATGGTATGGCAGCCCTCTACGCATTGGGCATTGATAACTGCCTTATTCAGGTTAACGGACCGGAATTTCCTATTTTAGATGGTAGTGCACAATATTATGTACAAGAAATAGAACGTGTAGGAACAGTAGAACAAAATGCCGTCAAAGACTTTTATATTATCAAGTCTAAAATTGAGTTCCGGGATGAAACGACTGGTTCTTCTATCATCGTACTTCCTGACGAGAATTTCAGTCTGAATGTACTGGTTTCTTACGATTCAACCATTATCCCGAATCAGTTTGCTACACTTGAGGATATGCATAATTTCAAAGACGAAGTGGCTGCCAGCCGTACTTTCGTCTTTGTTCGCGAAATAGAACCACTGCTCTCCGCCGGATTGATTAAAGGGGGTGACCTGGACAATGCAATCGTAATCTACGAGCGTAAGATGTCACAGGAAAGTTTCGACAAGTTGGCAGATGTGATGAGAGTACCTCACATGGACGCTGAACAATTAGGCTATATCAATCACAAACCGTTGGTTTGGGCAAACGAATGTGCCCGCCACAAATTATTGGATGTAATCGGTGACCTTGCTTTAATCGGTAAACCGATAAAAGGCCGGATCATTGCTACCCGTCCCGGACATACGATCAATAATAAGTTTGCACGCCAAATGCGGAAAGAAATCCGTCTGCACGAAATACAGGCGCCAAGTTACGACTGTAACCGTGAGCCAGTAATGGATGTAAACCGTATCCGCGAATTATTGCCACACCGCTATCCTTTCCAACTGGTTGACAAAGTAATTGAGATTGGTGCTAATTACATTGTAGGTATCAAAAATATCACAGCTAACGAACCTTTCTTTCAGGGACACTTCCCACAAGAACCTGTTATGCCGGGAGTACTTCAAGTAGAAGCAATGGCACAAGTCGGTGGTTTACTTGTCTTAAATTCAGTAGACGAACCCGAACGTTATTCTACCTATTTCATGAAAATAGATGGAGTAAAATTTCGCCAGAAAGTAGTGCCGGGAGATACTATTATCTTCCGTGTAGAAATGCTGGCACCTATCCGCCGTGGCATCTCTACTATGAAAGGATATGCATTTGTTGGCGAGAAAGTTGTTTGCGAAGCAGAGTTCATGGCACAAATAGTGAAAAATAAGTAATAATTGATATATTAAAAGCATGATAAGTCCTTTAGCGTATATTCATCCCGAAGCTAAAATTGGGGAAAATGTAGAAATTGCGCCTTTTGTATTTATAGATAAGAACGTAGTTATCGGCGACAACAATAAAATTATGGCTAACGCCAATATTTTATATGGTTCACGTATTGGTAACGGAAACACTATTTTTCCGGGTGCCGTAATCGGAGCCATTCCGCAGGACCTTAAGTTTCGCGGTGAGGAATCAACAGCCGAAATCGGGGATAATAATCTGATTCGTGAAAATGTAACAATCAACCGTGGTACAGCAGCTAAAGGGCGCACGATTGTAGGAAATAACAATTTACTGATGGAGGGTGTACACGTAGCACACGACGCATTGGTTGGTAACGGATGTATCATCGGTAACTCTACCAAAATGGCAGGTGAAATCATCATTGATGATAATGCGATTGTCAGCGCTAATGTATTGATGCACCAATTCTGTCATGTAGGGAGTCATGTAATGATTCAGGGCGGATGCCGCTTCAGTAAAGATATTCCTCCTTACATCATCGCAGGACGCGAACCGATTGCTTTTAGTGGAATCAACATCATCGGCCTGCGCCGTCGTGGTTTTGCCAATGAAGTGATCGAAAGTATTCACAATGCATATCGTATCATTTATCAAAGTGGTTTGAACACGACAGAAGCATTGAAAAAAATAGAAGATGAATTTGAAAAAAGTCCGGAAATTGACTATATTATCGATTTCATCCGTAATTCAGAACGTGGTATCATTAAATAAACAGTTCAAAATAGTCATATTATGATATACAGATTTACTATCATATCTGATGAAGTTGACGATTTTGTCAGAGAAATACAAATTGATCCGGAAGCTACTTTTTATGACTTCCATGAAGCAATACTGAAATCAGTAGGGTACAAAAACGACCAAATGACTTCTTTCTTTATCTGCGATGACGATTGGGAAAAAGGAAAAGAAGTAACCTTGGAAGAAATGGACGACAATCCGGAAATGGATAGCTGGGTAATGAAAGACACTACTATCAGTGAACTGGTAGAAGATGAAAAACAGAAACTACTATATGTATTCGATTACATAACAGAACGTTGTTTCTTCATCGAACTATCCGAAATTATCACCGGAAAAGATATGGATGGCGCCAAATGTACCAAGAAATCAGGAGACGCTCCTAAACAAACGGTAGATTTTGAAGAAATGGCCGCTGCCAGCGGTTCTCTTGATCTGGATGAAAACTTCTATGGAGACCAAGATTTCGACATGGAAGACTTCGATCAGGAAGGATTCGACATAGGCGGCGACGCAAGTACTCCATACGAAGAAGAAAAATTCTAAGTATTAAATACTAGGTATTAGGTATTAATTGCTATGCAGCGCCAGGCAGTTAATACCTAATATTTTTTAGTTCCGCACACATCTTAATACTCAATACTTAATACTTAAAAGCCCAATGCCTACTCTCATCGTTCTTATAGGTCCTACAGGTGTAGGGAAAACGGAATTGAGCCTGCGCTTAGCAGAAACTTTTCAGACAAGTATTGTATCTGCCGATTCAAGACAGCTTTATGCCGAATTAAAAATAGGCACGGCAGCTCCTACTCCCGATCAACTTAAACGTGTCCCTCATCAATTGGTTGGTACACTCCACCTTACAGACTATTACAGCGCCGCCCAATATGAAATAGAAGCGTTGGAAATTCTCGAGAAATTATTTACGCAACACGAGGTCGTGATTCTCACAGGTGGCTCAATGATGTATGTAGATGCTATCTGTAAAGGTATCGACGATATTCCTACCGTTGATGCGGAAACCCGTCAACTCATGCTACAGAAATATGAGGAGGAAGGACTTGAACAACTCTGTGCAGAACTTCGCCTGCTAGATCCGGAATATTATCGGATAGTGGATCTAAAGAATCCCAAACGGGTAATTCATGCATTGGAAATTTGCTATATGACCGGACGCACTTATACCTCTTTTCGTACCCAACAAAAAAAGCAACGTCCTTTCCGCATTCTAAAAATCGGTCTGACTCGCGACCGGGAAGAATTGTATGACCGTATTAACCGTCGGGTAGATCAGATGATGGAGGAAGGATTACTGGAAGAAGTACGCTCGGTACTTCCCTATCGCCACCTCAATTCGCTCAACACAGTAGGTTATAAAGAACTGTTCAAGTATCTGGATGGAGAATGGGAACTCCCCTTTGCCATAGATAAAATCAAGCAAAACTCCCGCATTTATTCGCGTAAACAGATGACTTGGTTCAAAAGAGATGAAGAAATACAATGGTTCCATCCGGAACAAGAAACGGAGATACTAGCGTACCTCCGTCAACAAATCAATGCATGATTTCTTCTATTTCTTGTTCTGACGGGTCTGATATTCCTCATCCGTCAACATTTCTACAATAATTACCCCATTCTTTCCTTTATCGCCATAAACGGCCTGTGCTGATTTATCTTTCAGCACAGAAATACTCTTTATATGGTCCGGTGCGAGCTTGGATAAGGCATCTTTATCCATAGCTTCTTTCCCGTCAATTATGACCAAAGGCTGTTCACCTTTTATCCCATATATAGATACACCATTAACACCCTTAGTTCCGGAACTTACATTTAGCGCACTGCCTGAAAGTTCAGGGAACAGTTTAACAACCTCCTGCTCCATCCGTATATTCATCGTAGAAGTTACAGGAGCTTTTACAGGCTTATATCCGATAAACGAGAACCACAGATTGCCGTCTTTTATTGCTTTTAGACTAAAATGTCCATTTATATCCGTTATCGTGCCATGATTTGTATTAGGTACAATAATACTTACCCCAGCTTTTGGACGTCCCTCTTCGTCAACAACAGTTCCACTGACAGGGAAATCAGGTATAGCATCCGCATTAGTTGCTTTCTTAGAAAAACTGATTTCTATATTGTGTTTTTTGTCCTTACTGCCTCTTTGAGTATTCACAAGTATCACCCCGTTTGCCCCACGTTTACCATACACTTTTATTGAAGCAGAGTCTTTCAACACAGATAGACTTTCGATTGTTGACGGGTCTAACTTTTCCATAGCTTCCATGCTAATCTCCTTGCCATCAGACAAAATCAGAGGCGGTTTATTCTCTGCAAATCTGAAACTTCCGAATCTTACAGGGATAGTATATTTCACCGGCACAGGTCTGCCACGTTGCTTTCCGGGAATCCAATCCGGCATTTCACTGACAATTCTTTCTGCTTCCCGATTCAATGCCTCCTCATCCGACTGAAGTACATGTACATCCTTTATCTTCCCTGTTTCAGCTACCGTAAAACCAACCATCACTCTGCCACCTGCTTTACCTTTCATAGGAGAACTGGTTATTTTATCCATCAGATACTTTTGCAATGCATTCATACCACCAGGATATTCCGGCATCTGCTCCACAACTTCAAAAACAATAATTTCTTCTTCCGCTTTAGACTTCACTCCAGACACCACTACGGCATCTTTCTTCTCATCTTTTGATACTTTCACTGTATCTTGCAGTACCTTTTCTTGCACAATTTCCGCCAAATCATTAACTTTGACAGCAGAAATCTCTTCCATTGTTTCAGAGATTTCAGGACGGGCAAAAGCAGTTACTGCAATAGCTGCCAACGGAAGTACATACAAATACTTCAACCGTGCCCACGGATTCGATTTTTCTTTTAACATCATAGTGATACGTTTTTTAAGTTTACTGTGATTAAAGCTGTTGGCCATAGAGTAGAGCCTTGTGCCAACAGCTTTTTTTATTAATAATAGTTGATATTCCTTCGCGTTTACACCCTCATTGATTACAGTCTCATCCGCTTCGTACTCATGAATATTCTGCAACTCCTGTTTCAACAACCATGCACCGGGATTGAACCATTGGAAAAAGATACAAATATCCGCCAATAACAAGTCAATAGAATGACGGTGATGAATATGAGCCATTTCATGTATGAGAATTTCCCGCCCATTCTCTTCCAGGTCTTTTTGACTAATCACAATATACTTCATCCAACTGAACGGAGCTATCTCATGATGGTGTACCACAAGTGTAACCCCTTTCTCCAACTTCTCCTGTTTACCGGAATGTATCAACCGGAAAAGACTAATCAATGAATAAATACTCCGACAGGCAAGAAATAGAATACCTGCCAAATAGACCAGCAAAACAATCTGTATCCAGGACGCCACCGTTTCCTGCACTGCACCGGCTTCAACAGGAGTAGCTTCCAACTCTGCCATCAGTAGCAACTGCTCGATGGAAAGCATAGCCTGTTGCACCTCAACCTGATGCCGGGTAGTTACTTCGATACAAGGAATGAGTAATGAAAAGAACAACACTCCCAATAAAGCCATTCGATTGAAACGATGAAAAGTTTCCTTGCTAAGTAATAACCTGAAAAACAGGTAAAACAAAACAAGACAAACTGACGATTTTAATATATAGATGAAGAAAACTCCCATAGCATAGATTTTCGTTAAAAAGATTAGTGTTTCTTATCAGCCTGTTCCACTTCGTGAATGAGTTGTTTCAATTCATCCAGCGAAATATCTTCCTCCTTAACCAAAGAAGAAACAGCATTCAGATAAGAATTATTAAAATACTTGCTAATCACATTCCGCAACGTTCCTTTACGAAAATCCTCTTCGCTGACTACAGGATAGTATTGATAAGTATTCCCAAAAGTATAGTGAGCTAAAAAGCCTTTTTCTTCCAGCCCACGCACAATCGTAGATAATGTATTAAAATGCGGCTTGGGCTCTTCATAGAAAGCCAACATTTCTTTCACGAACAAGGGGCCTTTTTCCCAGAAAAAGCCCATGATTTCTTCTTCTTTTGCTGTTAATCCTTTCATATCTGCAACTTTGTTTGCTGCAAATAACGAAAAGTTTTAGTTCATAAACTAATTTATCTAGTTAAAGTAAACTAAAAGCTATAGTTAAGAAGAAAATCTTACTATTAAATACCTGTGAAGCAGAATTTCTACTAATCCTTTAGCCCCACAGTTTATTCACAATAAAGTTGCCGATATAAAATAAGTCACCCATAAAAACAATACTGAATACCAGAAAAGTGAAACAAGTACTCCACCGGGCTCCTCCATCCTCTTCGCCGCGTTTGATACGGAGCAGGGAACTATGCAAACAATCACCTGCTATGAACAGCACAAACAAACTTGGTATCAAGTCACCCCACGATACCAACCACAGATTATCCCCCTTCCCCAACAGGAATGTCAATGCTACGGCCAATAAGAAGACAGAAGCATATTGCAAGTCTTTTCTTTTTGAATTCATAGTGGTAATGTTTAAAGTCCTTTTCACAAAGATATTGAATCTCACCCAATAATCCTTATCAAATCTATATAAAAATCGGTCAGGCTTTGTTGAATCTAAGTTTATTGTTACTTTTGCAAGTACGAACTAAAACCAAAACCGATTATAAAAGCAGATGAAAAAGATCAGCATCACTTTATTACTCTGCCTTCTCTGTCTGACCGGAATGGCACAAGGACAAAAGGCACTCGATTTAAAAGATATCACCTCCGGACGTTTCCGCCCGGAAAATATCCAGGGAGTAATCCCCATGCCTGATGGCGAACACTACACGCAGATGAACGCCGACGGCACCCAGATCATTAAATACTCTTTCAAAACAGGCGAGAAAGTAGAAGTGATTTTCGATGTAAGCACTACACGCGAATGTGACTTCAAGAACTTCGACAGTTACCAGTTCTCGCCCGACGGTCAGAAATTGCTGATTGCTACTAAAACGACACCTATATATAGGCATTCATACACAGCTGTACATTACATTTACCCTTTGAAACGAAATGATAAGGGCGTTACGACAAACAACATTATTGAACGGCTGTCTGACGGTGGACCTCAACAGGTCCCCGTCTTTTCTCCAGACGGTACAATGATTGCTTTTGTCCGCAACAATAACATATTTCTTGTTAAGCTGCTTTATGGCAACAGTGAAAGCCAAATTACGGAGGATGGCAAACAGAACTCTGTAATCAACGGCATCCCCGACTGGGTGTATGAAGAAGAGTTCGGTTTCGACCGTGCTTTGGAATTCAGCGCTGATAATACACTGATCGCTTTCATCCGCTTCGATGAGTCAGAAGTTCCCTCCTACTCTTTTCCGGTATTTGCCGGACAGGCACCCCGTATTGATGCCTTAAAAGATTATCCGGGTGAATATACCTACAAGTATCCGAAAGCCGGATACCCGAATTCGAAAGTAGAAGTACGCACGTATGACATCAAGTCACACGTCACCCGTACGATGAAACTCCCGCTGGATGCAGATGGATACATTCCACGCATCCGTTTCACAAAGGATGCCAACAAATTGGCTATCATGACATTAAACCGTCATCAAGACCGTTTCGACCTCTACTTTGCCGATCCTCGCTCAACACTTTGCAAACTAATGCTCCGTGATGAATCTCCTTATTACATAAAGGAGAATATTTTCGATAACATCCAGTTCTATCCCGAATATTTCAGCATGCTTAGCGAACGTGACGGTTACAGTCATCTCTATTGGTATAGCATGGGAGGTAACCTGATTAAAAAGGTTACTAACGGTAAGTTCGAAGTGAAAGATTTCCTGGGATATGATGAAGAAGATGGTTCTTTCTATTATACCAGCAACGAAGAGAGTCCTCTGCGCAAGGCTGTCTATAAAATAGATAAGAAAGGCAAAAAGACCAAATTGTCTCAACAGGCAGGAACCAATACGCCGCTCTTCAGCAAATCGATGAAGTATTATATGAACAAGTTCTCCAGCTTGGATACTCCTATGTTGGTTACCTTGAACGATAATTCAGGCAAAACGCTCAAAACGCTTATTACAAATGATGCGTTGAAGCAAACATTGTCCGGATATGCAGTACCACAAAAAGAGTTCTTTACTTTCCAGACTACAGATGGCGTGAAGTTGAACGGCTGGATGATGAAACCGGTTAATTTCTCCGCATCCAAAAAATATCCGGTACTGATGTATCAATATAGTGGCCCGGGTTCCCAACAGGTATTGGATACTTGGGGAATCAGCTGGGAGACATACATGGCAAGCCTCGGTTATATCGTGGTATGTGTAGATGGTCGTGGCACTGGAGGCCGTGGAGAAGCTTTTGAGAAATGTACCTATTTGAAAATCGGAGTCAAAGAAGCCAAAGACCAGGTGGAAACAGCGCTTTACCTAGGCAAACAAGCGTATGTGGACAAAGACCGCATTGGTATCTGGGGTTGGAGTTATGGCGGATACATGACTCTTATGAGCATGAGCGAGGGAACTCCTGTATTCAAAGCCGGAGTAGCCGTAGCCGCACCGACCGACTGGCGTTTCTATGATACGATTTACACCGAACGTTTCATGCGCACTCCCAAAGAAAATGCGGAAGGATATAAGGAATCATCAGCTTTCACCCGTGCCGACAAACTTCATGGAAACTTGTTGCTGGTACATGGTATGGCAGACGACAATGTTCACTTCCAGAACTGTGCAGAATATGCCGAGCAGTTAGTCCAGCTTGGAAAACAATTTGATATGCAAGTGTACACGAACCGTAATCATGGAATATATGGTGGCAACACCCGCCAACACCTGTACACACGGTTGACCAACTTCTTCTTGAACAACTTATAATGACGGATAGAGTACGTAAGCCCGAATGGCTGAAAATTAATATCGGTGCCAACGAGCGATACACCGAAACAAAGCGAATTGTCGACTCCCACTGCTTGCACACGATATGCAGCAGTGGGCGTTGCCCTAATATGGGGGAATGTTGGGGAAAAGGAACAGCCACCTTCATGATTGGCGGTGACATCTGCACGCGTAGCTGTAAATTTTGCAACACACAGACAGGACGTCCCCATCCGTTAGATGCAAACGAGCCTGCCCACGTAGCAGAATCCATCGCACTGATGAAACTGGATCATGCCGTCATCACCTCTGTAGACCGGGATGATTTACCTGATTTGGGAGCAGAACATTGGGCACGTACCATCCGGGAAATAAAACGGTTGAATCCACAGACAACCATTGAAGTACTGATTCCGGATTTTCAAGGCAGAATGGAGTTGGTAGATTTAGTAATTGACGCCCGCCCCGACATCATATCACACAATATGGAAACTGTGCGCCGCATTAGTCCACTAGTCCGCAGTGCAGCAAATTATGATACAAGCTTACAGGTTATCAGACACATTTCCGAAAAGGGAGTCAAATCTAAAAGCGGCATAATGGTCGGACTGGGTGAAACTCCGGAGGAAGTCGAAACATTGATGGACGATCTGTTAGCAACCGGTTGCCAGATTCTTACCATAGGGCAATACCTGCAACCGAGTCATCGGCATTATCCCGTTGCGGCATACATCACTCCGCTGCAATTCGCAAAATATAAAACAGTTGGCTTAGAGAAAGGATTCAACATCGTAGAGAGTGCTCCCCTTGTTCGTTCCTCCTACCATGCAGAGAAACATATTCGTTAGCAAACAAAACACATACACTATTTGTTTTATAGATAGAACCGACAAATAAACATAAATATAGAGATGGATCATAAAGGAATACTTTCTTCCGCATTTAACATGTCGCTGGGTTTTATCCCCGTTATTATTTCCATTTTATTGTGTGAACTTATAACGCAAGACACGGCTATTTACATCGGTACAGGTATAGGTATTATAGGAATATACCTTTCTTATCGACGTAAAGGATTGTTAATTCCTAATTTTATCCTCTATATAGCGACCGGAGTGCTGGCACTATTATCCGTAGCAGCTCTCATTCCTGGTGATTATGTTCCCCCCGGTGCGCTCCCGCTTACTCTGGAAGTCAGTATTCTCATTCCAATGCTAAGTCTTTATATGCATAAGAAAAGGTTTATCAACCACTTCTTAAAACAGATAGGTTCTTGCAACAAACGTTTATATGCTCAGGGAGCAGAAGCCGCCGTTGTATCTGCTCGCATTGCCTTGATTTTCGGAATACTGCATTTTATTATAATCAGCATCACCGTCATTTTCCAAAACCCACTAAGTAAGACAAGTCTGTTTGTACTCTATAAAGTGTTACCTCCTACTGTCTTTCTTATGAGCATCCTGTTCAACCAGATCGCTATCCGTTTCTTCAATCACCTAATGTCTCACACGGAATATGTTCCTATTGTGAATACAAAAGGAGACGTGATCGGGAAAACCCCTGCGATAGAAGCTGTTAATTATAAGAAGGCATACATCAATCCGGTGATAAGAATTGCCATATCCACTCATGGAATGCTGTTCCTTTGCGACAGACCGTCAACAGCCATTTTGGACAAAGGAAAAGTGGACATTCCCATGGAATGTTATCTCCGTTACGGAGAATCTTTAGAGGCAGGTGCCACCCGTTTGATTAACAATGCTTTCCCGCATGAGAAAGATATCAAACCAGAGTTCAATATCGTTTATCACTTTGAGAATGAAGTAACCAATCGTCTTATCTACTTATTCATCGTTGATATCAAGGATGATGCCATCCTTTGTACCCCTCGCTTTAAAAACAGTAAGCTATGGAGCTTCAAACAGATAGAGGAAAACTTGGGAAAAGGCTTCTTCAGTAGCTGTTTCGAAGATGAATATGAACATCTGAAAGGCGTTATTTATATAAGAGAAAAATACAGGGAATCTTAGACAATTCAGGCACATGTCCCTTCCAGTCCTTCACTGTACGCGTCTGTATATACTCTCCTTCACATGTAATATCGGCAGCAATACAAAGCTTTGTTTGAGGACGGCAGTTTAACAAAATATCTTCTATCATCTTATGATTCCGGTAAGGTGTCTCAATGAAAAGTTGTGTCTGATTTTCAGCATACACACGCTGCTCCAATGTTTTCAGTTTCTTGGCACGTTCCCCCGGTTCAATCGGCAGATAACCATGAAACGCAAAGCTCTGCCCGTTAAAGCCCGAAGCCATCACGGAAAGAATAATTGAAGAGGGTCCAACCAAAGGAACTACCTTCAGTTTTTTACGTTGTGCGATGGCAACCACATCCGCTCCCGGATCAGCTACCGCCGGACAACCGGCTTCGGAGATAACTCCCATTGAAGCTCCGCCTACCAAAGGTTGCAGATAACCGGAAATATCTTCAGGTGAAGTATGTTTGTTCAACGGATAAAATGTCAACGCATCAATATCAATCTCCCGGTCCACCTTTTTCAGGAAACGACGGGCAGAACGAACATCTTCGACTATAAAATACCGGATACCGGAAATAATTTCCTTATTATAAGAAGGCAACACCTTTTCAATAGGTGTATCGCCTAAAGTCACGGGCAACAAATAAAGGGCAGTTTCCACTTATTAAATTGAGAATTGAAAATTAAAAATTGAGAAATAAGAAAGAGAAACGATTCAGGAAGCCAGGTAGTTGGATTCACTTAACATTTCGTGGTAATCAGTAAATTCCAGAAGATCTTTCAGCTTCATATCCTTATGCTTTTTCATGTAAGAAGCAATGATTCTTGCTCCCATCCATGTACCTATCAATGCCGGAGCTTGAGCACCCAACATATCAACAGCAGGAGCAGGCTTCATATAATAGCGGATCACCATCGGGTCACGAGCATGCAGATGATCGTTGGTACAGATATAATTCCATATCTCCTTTTCATTATCCTTGCACCAGTCACTTTCCTCCTTAGAATACCCCATTGCTTCACCAATATCACTATATCCCAATAAGTTTTGCACTACGTAATTGATCTTCCCCGTATGCATCATCAAGTCAATCAGACAAGTACCTTCATGATAGTTCATACCGTAACGGCTCAAAAGATAAAAAGCAAAACAATCCGGCACAATCCGTTCCGGACGCATCGAGCGACACTGATAATCGTAATAAAAACGCTTATAAAGAGGATAATCTTCCCCCATATATTTATCAAGACTGATTCCCAATAAAGAATCCACTAAAATAATAGATTCGTTGAAAGCGGATACTTGCGAATAGATAAACGGCACTTTCGTATCAGGCACTTCCTTTTTCAGTTTCCGAAATCCTTTACTAAGTCCTTTTTCCACTTCATCCAGATTAGGATATTTTGCTTCTACATCGCTAAGCAAACGAACCAAAGTCGTATCCGAATAGAATTTTTGCAGACGTTGCGAGATGGTATCATCTTTCACCGTGCCGATAGACAATACATCCTCAATCAGGATTTTCGTCGGCATACGGTAGTCCATCGTCAACTTCTGCATAGCAGAAAAGCTGTTGGAGCGAACATATTCGCTCAACAGCTTATCATATCTCAGAACAGAAATCTCTTCTTCCTTCTGCTCCGTACCCTTTCCTGTGCTTATCCCGCAGGAGGTGAAAAGCATACTCATTAATATAATAAGAAGAGAGATCCGTAGTTTCATAATCTTTTATCCGTAAATGATGTTACCATTTTCGTCCATGTACTCATCGAGTCCTTTCTCGTAAGTAGCCATGGCACGAAGACTCATACCTACGCTGGAGAATCCACCGTCATGGAATAAGTTCTGCATAGTCACCTTGCGGGTAAGATCGGAGAACATCACGATGCAATAATCAGCACATTCGTCAGCCGTTGCATTTCCGAGCGGAGACATACGGTTAGAGAAGTCGAACAGTTTGTCCATACCCTTCACGCCCGAACCGGCAGTAGTAAATGTAGGCGACTGTGAAATCGTGTTCACACGTACGCTATGTTCGCGTCCGTAAATGTAACCGAAGCTGCGAGCAATAGACTCCAACAAAGCCTTTGCATCTGCCATATCATTATAGCCATAGAAAGTACGCTGTGCGGCTACGTAGCTCAAAGCAACGATAGAGCCATAATCAGCAATAGCATTCAGTTTCTTGGCCGACTGAATCATTTTGTGGAATGAAACAGCTGAAATATCCAATGTCTTATCCAACATTCCATAGTCAAGGTCATCGTAAGTACGTTTCTTGCGCACGTTGGGAGACATACCGATAGAGTGGAGTACAAAATCAATTTGTCCACCCAGTATATCCATGGAGGTCTTGAATACATTCTCCAAATCTTCTACGCTAGTGGCGTCTGCCGGAACAACTTGGCAATTTAATTTTTGGGCCAAAGCATCGACTTCTCCCATACGGATAGCCATCGGAGTATTTGATAATGTAATGGTTGCACCTTCTTCTACGGCACGCTCTGCCACTTTCCAGGCAATAGACTGATCGTTCAAAGCACCGAAGATAATACCTCTTTTTCCTTTCAACAAGTTGTAACTCATATCTTTTAATAGTTAAATTTTGTGCAAAGATAGGAACTTTCTGCATAAAAACACGAGAAGTGTGCAAATAATAGACAGAAATGACAAAAAATACACGTAATCTATCAATTAGTCCACATCGCCTTAGGCTTTCCCACCTATCTTTGCAATCGATAATTAAGAGGTTTTTTCATAATATTTATTTAAGGTTAGAATTAGGTTAACATGAATTCGTCTTATTCCTCTCCTGCAGGCTGCCTGCGACAGATCGCCTGCGGAAGGACATAAGAATTATGAAATCATCCTTATTAATCATCAACCAACTACCAAGAAAAACAATAGATGTATAACCCTATAGAAATTAAGTTACTAAATGAACACATTGACAAAAAGACTCTTCTGGATGGCCGTATGCTGTTTACCGTTTATCTCATCGGGATGTAAACAAAGCGAGACTGCTGTAAAAGAAAGCTCAATCAGTGACGCTCTTTACCAGAATTTACCTTTTGAAATGCCGAAAGTACAGCAACCGGTTTTCCCTGCTTACGAAGTAAACATTGAGAAATTCGGAGCCAAAGGAGACGGTCTGTTCCTGAATACCAAAGCTATCAACGATGCTATTAAAGACGTGAATCAACGCGGAGGGGGTAAAGTGATTATCCCGGAAGGTGTCTGGTTGACTGGTCCGATCGAACTGTTGAGCAATGTAAATCTATATACGGAACAAAATGCACTGGTACTTTTTACCGGTGATTTTGAAGCATATCCTATCATTGCCACTTCTTTCGAAGGACTTGAGACTCGTCGTTGCCAATCGCCGATTTCAGCACGCAATGCAGAAAATATCGCTATCACCGGACATGGTACATTTGACGGAAACGGTGACTGCTGGCGTCCGGTAAAAAAAGGAAAGCTGACTGCTTCACAATGGAAAAAGCTGGTAAACTCGGGAGGTGTTCTCGACGAGAAACAAGAGATATGGTATCCCACTGCCGGCTCACTGAAAGGTGCAATGGCTTGCAAAGACTTCAATGTCCCCGAAGGTATCAACACAGATGAAGAATGGGCAGAAATCCGTCCGTGGTTGCGTCCGGTACTGTTGAGTATCGTTAAAAGTAAAAAGGTACTGTTGGAAGGCGTTACTTTCAAAAACTCACCAAGCTGGTGTCTGCACCCCTTGTCTTGCGAAGATTTCACAGTAAATAATATCATGGTCATCAACCCCTGGTATTCTCAAAACGGTGATGCTATCGACTTGGAATCTTGTAAAAACGCTCTGATTATCAATAGTGTGTTTGATGCGGGAGATGATGCCATCTGTATCAAATCCGGTAAAGACGAAGATGGACGCCGTCGTGGAGAACCTTGCCAGAACGTTATCGTGAAAAACAATACAGTATTGCACGGACATGGTGGATTCGTGGTAGGTAGTGAAATGTCCGGCGGTGTGAAGAATATCTATGTAGAGGACTGCACATTTATGGGTACAGATGTAGGTTTACGTTTCAAGAGTACCCGCGGACGTGGCGGTGTGGTAGAAAACATCTACATTAACAATATCAATATGATTAATATTCCGAATGAACCCTTATTGTTCGACTTGTTCTACGGTGGAAAAGGTGCCGGTGAAGAATCGGAAGAAGATCTGTTGAGCCGTATGAAGACTGCCATTCCTCCGGTGACGGAAGAAACACCTGCTTTCCGCAATATTCATATTTCCAATATTGTTTGCAGAGGTTCGGGACGTGCCATGTTCTTCAACGGACTGCCGGAAATGCCCATCAGCAATATTACCGTTAAAAACGTTGTGATGACGGAAGCTGCGGATGGAGTTGTTATCAGTCAGGTGGACGGAGTTACTTTGGAAAATATTTATGTAGAATCTTCTAAAGGCAACAATATATTAAACGTTAAGAATGCCAAGAATCTGACTATAGACGGAAAGGTTTATGAGGAATTAGGTGCAAAAGAGGAGATTTTAAGTCTCAAATAAAAACTCATTGCCATTCTGTGATGCAAAATAGAAACCACAATATCATTATATAGAGTAAAAAGCTCAAATAGCAGACTATAATCTCCTCAAAAGAGACACAGTCTGCTATTTTTTCTGCTATTTTTGCAAGGAGAAATACGACGTATAATTTCAGCCTTAGAAACATGAAGAAGAATCTTTTTATTATTACTTTCTTTTTAGGAGCTTTCAGCCTGTCTGCCCAAGCGCAGAAACAGGAGAAAACCATCACAGTTGAAGTGCAGAACAACTGGAATCAGGCAAAAACGGACGCTCCGATTGTCATCAATTTGCATGAACTGCACGCAGGTTTCAAAGTAAAGTCTGCCATTGTCATGGAAGGGACCAAGGAAATAGCTTCCCAGTTGGACGATCTGAACAGAGACCGTAAGATGGACGAACTGGCTTTTGTTACCGATCTTCCTGCTCATGGTAGAAAAACATTCCAGATTACACTTTCTTCAGAAAAGAGTACAAAGACTTATCCTGAACGAGTTTATGCCGACATGTTTATCGTAGACAACCGGAAAGGAAAGCATCAGCGGGTACAAGCTATCACTGTTCCCGGTACTAGTAACATATACAGTATGGTACGTCCTCATGGTCCGGTATTGGAATCGGAACTGGTAGGATACCGCCTTTATTTCAATGAGAAACAGACGCCGGATATTTATGGCAAGTTCAACAAAGGGCTGGAAATCAAAGAATCGCAATTCTATCCGACGGATGAGCAGTTAGCTAAAGGATTCGGAGATGACGTGCTCCGTGTGTTCGACAGTTGCGGACCGGGCGCGTTGAAAGGTTGGGACGGACAGCAAGCTACCCACATCACTCCGGTGGATACCCGCACGGAACGTATCATTTCTTACGGACCGGTACGTGTGATTGCTGAAATTGAAGTGACCGGATGGAAATATCAGGATACAGAACTGAATATGATGACACGCTACACGCTCTATGCAGGACATCGCGATCTTCATATTGAAGCATTCTTTGACGAACCGCTCAATAAGGAGGTTTTCTGCACAGGTGTACAAGACATTGTAGGTACCTCCAAATCTTTCTCCGATCATAAAGGGCTTGTAGGAAGCTGGGGAACGGACTGGCCTGTAAACGATACAGTGAAATATGCTAAAGAAACCGTAGGACTGGGCACTTGCATTCCTCAACGTTATGTGAAATCGGAAGAAAAGGATAAAGCTAACTTCCTTTATACGATTACCGCTCCGGGAAATAAATATTTCCAGTATCATACGACTTTTACTTCGATGAAAGAAACTTTCGGATATAAAACACCGGAAGCATGGTTTGCCTATCTCCGTGAATGGAAAGAAGAGTTGGCTCACCCGGTAACTGTAAAGGTGATAAGGTAGATACATATACAACTAAACAAAAATTACGAGGTTTCTACCAATTTTTCTATGACTCTGCACAAATATTCCTCCTTGTGCAGAGTCTTTTTTTCTACCTTTGTCACCAGATAAAACCAACAAATCACTTATATAAATATAATCTATAACATGAAACGATTGACACAGACTTTAGCTTTTTGCCTATTAACGGTCTTCACCGCAGTAGCACAAAAAAACTATGTATCTGAGGTATGGGTTTCCGACCTCGGAAACGGTAAATACAAAAATCCGGTACTTTATGCCGATTACTCCGATCCTGACGCTTGCCGCGTAGGAGATGATTTCTATATGACTTCATCCAGTTTCAACTGTTTACCCGGATTACAAATCCTACATTCCAAGGACTTGGTGAACTGGACAATTATCGGTGCCGCCGTCCCCAATGCCCTCTCTCCCATCGAAACTCCGGAACGGCCGGAACATGGCAACCGTGTCTGGGCCCCAGCCATTCGCCATCACAACGGAGAGTTCTATATCTTTTGGGGGGATCCTGACCAGGGAGCTTTTATGGTGAAAGCCAAAGACCCGAAAGGTCCGTGGAGCGAACCAGTCTTGGTGAAACCGGGAAAAGGAATTATTGACACCTGCCCGTTTTGGGATGAAGACGGGAAAGTGTATATGGTACATGCATACGCAGGAAGTCGTGCCGGGCTGAAAAGTGTAATCACCATCTGCGAACTAAATGCAGAAGCAACAAAAGCCATCACTCCTTCACGCATAATCTTCGATGGTCATGAAGCACATCAGACTTGCGAAGGTCCTAAAATGTATAAGAGAAATGACTATTATTATATCTTCCATCCGGCCGGTGGCGTACCAACAGGCTGGCAGGTTGTACTACGTTCTAAAAACATCTATGGTCCCTACGAATGGAAAACCGTACTTGCGCAAGGTAACTCTCCTGTCAACGGTCCTCATCAGGGTGCATGGGTAGATACTCCTACCGGAGAAGATTGGTTCCTTCACTTTCAGGATGTGGGTGCTTACGGACGTATCATGCATCTTCAGCCTATGAAATGGGTAAACGACTGGCCTGTGATCGGCATAGACAAAGACGGTGACGGCTGTGGCGAACCTGTTCTGACTTATAAAAAGCCGAATGTAGGTAAAACATATCCTATCTGCACTCCGCAGGAAAGTGATGAGTTCGATGGATATACCCTCTCTCCACAATGGCAATGGCATGCCAACATCAATGAAAAATGGGCATACTATGCAGGTGATAAGAGCTATGTAAGATTATACTCCTATCCGGTTTTGAATGACTATAAAAATCTGTGGGATGTAGCCAACCTGCTTCTACAGAAAACGCCTTCTGACAATTTCACTGCAACAATGAAACTTACGTTTACCCCTAATCCTAAAAATAAAGGTGAACGCACCGGACTGGTTGTAATGGGTAGAGATTATGCCGGAATCATTCTGGAAAATACAGATAAAGGTCTGGTCCTGTCTCAAGTTGAATGTAAAAAAGCAGATAAAGGAAAACTGGAACAGGCAAATGCTTCTGTGGATCTTTCTCAAAATACTGTTTATCTGAAAGTTCGTTTCAGCTATGACGGCAAGAAGATCAAAGGCAGCGAAGGCGGACACGATCTCATTGTGATGTGTAACTTCAGCTACAGCCTTGACGGAAAGAAATATCAGCCACTAGGCAATCCTTTCCAGGCAAGAGAAGGACAATGGATTGGCACAAAGGTCGGAATGTTCTGCACACGACCGGCTATCGTCACTAACGACGGAGGATGGGCAGATGTAGACTGGTTCCGGATTACTAAGAAATAGTTTCAAATTTAGTTCCCTGGTTTGAAACTTCTAGTTTCATGCCTTGAAACTGTTAGTTCCATACGGTGAAACCATTGGTTTCTCGGTGTGGAACTAATTGTTTCCCGTCATGAAACTAAAAGTTCCGTGGCAAGAAGCAATTCTTTCCAAAGGAGAAGATAAAACCCGGCAAGTAGGAAAGGATTTCTTTATCTTATCTTTTTTACCTATTTTTGTATCGGTAAAAGAGATTAAAGGAGAACAATAAGATACAGTAAGAATGAAGAAACTAGTTATATTTGACCTGGATGGAACATTGCTGAATACCATCGCCGACCTTGCCCACAGCACCAATTATGCTTTAAATAAATTAGGATACCCCACTCATGAAATAGAAAAGTACAACTTCATGGTAGGCAATGGTATCAATAAACTCTTTGAACGCGCATTGCCCGAAGGTGAAAAGACGGAAGAAAATGTACTTCGTGTACGCAATGAGTTCGTTCCTTATTACGATATTCACAATGCAGATGATAGCCGACCTTATCCGGGTATTCCGGAACTGTTATCCTATCTGCAGTCTGCAGGCATCCAAATTGCCGTAGCATCCAACAAATATCAGGCTGCCACAGAAAAGCTGGTTGCCCACTACTTTCCCGGTATTCACTTTACAGCAGTTTTCGGCCAACGGGAAGGAATAAATGTCAAACCCGATCCGACAGTTATTTTTGATATATTAAAACTAGCCAATGTACAAAAGGAAGATGTTCTTTATGTAGGCGATTCCGGTGTAGATATGCAAACGGCTGCCAATGCAGGAGTTACCGCTTGCGGAGTGACATGGGGATTTCGTCCACGCACGGAGCTGGAAGAGTTTGCTCCTCAACACATCACAGATACTGCTGAAGAGATAAAACAGTTCCTCTCGGCCGGTAAAGTCTAATATTACATATTTTCCGTACAAATTTCAATATTACTTTCCTTACAATGCATTTTCTTTGCAACAGGTAAAGAAAGGTTCACTTTTGTGCACCTAAATCTAAGAACAGTAGTAATTTAATTTATTATACAATGAAAAAGCATCTTATACTATTTTTTATCGGAGTAATATTGAGTTATGGGAACATAAAAGCACAGACAGTTCCCGATAAAAAAGAAATTCTCAAAATAACCCTCCAGGTGAACGACTATTTTATGAAGAAATATGCTGATTATCGCACTCCTTCTTTTGTCAAAAAAGTGGTTCGTCCTAGTAATATCTGGACACGGAGTGTGTATTACGAGGGTTTAATGGCACTCTATTCCATCTATCCTGCAGACGAATATTACCTCTATGCCAAGGAATGGGCAGATTATCACCAATGGGGATTCCACCGGGGAACAACCACCCGTAATGCTGATAACTACTGCGCCAGCCAAATCTATCTCGATTTATACAACATTTGCCCTGATCCTGAAAAAATACGGAAAACGAAAGCCAATATGGATATGCTGGTCAACACTCCACAAGTAAATGACTGGTGGTGGATAGATGCCATTCAGATGGGGATGCCGATATTTGCCAAAATGGGAAAACTTATGGGCGAACAGAAATACTTTGATAAGATGTGGGACATGTATGAATATACCCGCAACCAGCATGGAGAAAACGGAATGTTCAACCCCAAAGACGGTTTATGGTGGCGAGATCATAATTTCGATCCTCCGTACAAAGAGCCGAATGGTAAAGACTGTTACTGGAGCCGTGGAAACGGATGGGTATATGCAGCTTTAGTACGAGTTATGAATGAAATTCCATCCGATGAAAAACATCGTCAGGATTACATCCATGATTTTCTGACTATGAGCAAAGCACTGAAACAATGTCAGCGTGAAGACGGCTTTTGGAATGTCAGCCTCCACGACCCGACAAACTTTGGAGGCAAAGAAACCTCCGGTACAGCCCTTTTCGTATACGGCATGTCCTGGGGGGTACGTAACGGGCTATTGGATAAAAAGACATATCTGCCTGTAATCATAAAAGCATGGAATGCCATGGTGAAAGATGCAGTTCACCCAAATGGTTTTCTTGGCTATGTACAGGGAACCGGCAAAGAACCGAAAGACAGTCAGCCTGTCACTTATGATAAAGTTCCTGATTTTGAAGATTTCGGTACAGGCTGCTTCCTGCTTGCCGGAAGTGAAATCTACAAATTAGACCTCGATATGTAATCAATTAACAATCTTACGTTGAATCCGGTCTATGAAAAGTAGACCGGATTCAACATATACATTAAGCCTTACTTCTTTCCCCTTTCTGGTAAGCAGAAGGAGATACTCCAAACTGTGCCTTAAAGCATTTGCTGAAATAAAGGGGATCGTTAATACCAACTTTATAAGAGACTTCCGCAACAGTCAGATTCCTTTCGGTCAAAAACAATTCGGCAGCCTTTTTCATTCGGACAACACGTAAATACTCATTCGGTGAGTATCCGGTCACTCCGCGTAATTTCTTATAAAACACAGTTCGTCCCATCCCCATCATTTGCGCAAATTCATCAATAGAAATATTGTATTGAGAATAAATCTTTTCGACTACAGCTACCAACTGGTCTGCAAATTCCTTGTCCCGGTCCGTGTTACATAAAGCAGGACGTACTATTCCCGGCTCACTGGAGAATTTCTTCCGCAACATTTCGCATTGCTCTATCAGCCGGAACACTTGCGCAAGCAAAAGCTTAAAGCTAAATGGCTTCGCAATATAAATATCTGCTCCCGCCTCAAGACCTTCCAGATGTTTATCCGGCGAGGTCAATGCAGTCAGCAAAATAATGGGAATATGGCTTGTCGCAAAGTCTGTTTTCAATTTCTTGGTTACTTCAAAACCGGTCATTCCGGGCATCAACACATCACAGATAATCAGATCAGCATCATAGTTGCATGCCTTTTCAAATCCGGATATTCCATCTGCTGCCACTTCTACTTCAAAATAAGCACTTAGTTCCTCTTGTAAGAATCCACGAATATCATTATCGTCTTCAATTACCAGTATTTTATGTTTTCTCGATGAAGTAACAGCCTTCTCATGTTCCTGATATTCTTCTGAAAGTTCCTGCAAATGGTGAGCTTGCGTATTCGCTTCTTCCAACAGAACATTGCCGGGCACCAGAAAATCTTTTTCCGAATAAACCGTTTTATCGGTTGGAATACATACGATAAATACAGAACCTCCTCCTTCATTATCTTCATATTCAATGGTTCCTTTATGTACCTGCACCAATTCATGGCTCAAATGCAGCCCTACCCCAATGCTATCTCCAGAGAAACTGCTTTGCATAAAGCGCTTAAACAGTTCACTCTGCTTCTCTTTAGGGATGCCTACTCCCGTATCGGCTACCTGAATCTGCAAGCACTTCTTTGCCTCATCCACATTTACAGAGAACAGAATTGTTCCACCCGAAGGAGTGTATTTGAAAGCATTTGAGAGCAAGTTATAAACCACTTTATCCAGGTTTCCTTTATCAATAAACATTTTGTAGGATGGCACTGACGGCAAAAAGCGGAAATCCATATTTTTCTGTTCTGCCACGTCACTGAAACTTAGATATATTTCATACAGGAAAGCAACTACATCTGTTTCCTGCAGAGAAAGAGCCAATTTGTTATTCTGCATCTTCCTGAATTCCAGCAACTGATTAATCAGCCTCAACATGCGCTGGGTACTTTTATCCATCACCTTCAAAGGATGCAATAATGCCTGAGGAATATCGTCTATCCGGTACATTTTCTCCAATGCTCCCTGAATCAACGTAAGCGGAGTACGGAATTCATGAGAGATATTCGTAAAAAATACCAGTTTATATTCCGTCAATTGCTTTTCAACATTGATGCGGTTGCGCAGTCTATTGAAATTAATGATGATACGATATGTGAAATACAAGGCTATTAATATCAAGATGAAATATCCAAGCATAGCCCAACTTGTTTTCCAGAACGGCGGTACGATGACAATCTTCAAAGTTGTTTCGGTATCATTCCAGATGCCGGCGCCATCACAGTATTTCACATGGAATATATAAGTGCCCGGCTCAAGATATTTATAAGAAGCAAAACTCAAAGAAGATGGAACATTCCATCCTTTATCATAGTTCTCCAGCCAGTACATATACTTGATTTGTCCATTATCCGAATAATCGAGAGTAGAAAAATCAAGCATGAAAGAGTTTTGGAAATATTTCAATGTGATCTTATCCGAATAAGCCAAAGATTCCTGCAAAGGAGAACCCGGCATATTGGGCTTCACCTGAATTCCATTGACAGACAGTCCGGTAATAACAATCGGGGAAAGCAGTCTCTCGGTTGGAATCTTTTTCGGGTCAATAATGGTTAATCCATAGTTTGTTCCAAAAATGAGTTTCCCGTCTGCTCCCATACATGCACTGTTTTCGCTATACACATTTCCCAATGTATAGGATGAGAAGAAGTAGTTTTCAAAAGAATGACTGTTCGGGTTGAATCTTGAAATCCCATATTCCGTAGCAATCCATAATTGCCCCGAATGATCTTCCTGAATAGCCTGAACCATATTATTGACCAATCCTTCTGATATTCCATAATGCGTATATTTCAAAGATTGGCAATCATCTGTCAGTTCACATAGATTCAAACCGGCCCCCGAGGTTCCTACCCACATACGCCCTTTACTGTCACGAAACAGGCAGCGAATCTCATTGCTACAAAAGTTGCCATCCGTATAGCTAAACAAACGATAGTTGTCTTCATCAGCTATCAATGAATCCGGGTGGAAAATACAAATTCCTTCACTTGTACCCATCCATATCATTCCTTTTTCATCTTCTGCCATCACCCGGACTATCCGCAAACCATATTTTTTTTGTTGGAAGAAACAACGGAACTTATATTGTCCGCCCGCAGTTTGTTCGGCCAGATCTAATCCGCCTCCAAATGTTCCCACCCACATACGGTTCTTTTTATCACGAAGAATGGAATAAATATTAGAATGAGACAAAGCAAAAGGATTAGACGGATCCGGTTTATACCAAATGTCTCCTACTTTTAGTCCGTCTCCCCGGGTTCCTATCCATATATTCTCCTGACTATCTTCTGAAATCGCATAAATATTATAGGGCAAATAATGATTATCTATCTTAGTCTTGAGATGAGAATCATAATTATACAATCCACCTCTACGCGTCCCTACCCATATATCTCCATTCGACATTTTAGTCAGTAACCGGATTGTATTCGAACGATCAAAAACATCCGGTGATTCTGGATAGACATGCGTAATGCCTTTATTTGAAATGGAAATATGAGACAAACCGGAATATTCGGAGCTTACCCATATTCCTCCTGTCCTGTCTTTCATCAAACATAACAAGAAATCTGACCCTATAGGTCCTGCATTCTTCCCTTCGGAAACAAAGTGTTCCAACCGGTCTTCCTGAATATCATAAGTGAAAAGTCCGTTCCCATAAGTCGAAATCCACACCATTCCCCGATCATCACGAACCACATGATAGCGTTCATAATCTATATATTTCATCTTCTCTTCCGGGATCAACTGGAAGTCCTTTATTTCTCCGCTCTTCACGTTTATATAATAAATCCGTCCCGTATTATTGTAAACCCAACAATCTCCGTAATTGTCATGAATAACTTTCCCATTATTTATTTTCAACTTCCGATAAGGAGTTATTTGGATAGTTTGAAAATCAAACTCATACACTCCCTCGTTTGACGTAAATATAACCCATTTGTTTTTTATCAATGAATGTGCACTGACGGATGTATTACCAGCAATCGTAGAAAGAGATGCTAAACAATCTATCTTTTTCGAGCCATTGACACAGCGATATACATCTCCACCCTTTGTCAAAAAATACATATCCCCTCCATGAGGAAAAGAAGAGGAAAAATTCAGTTCCCTATCTACAATCTCAACTTTTCCTTTATAGACCGACGCAAGTCCATGCATGGTACCAATCCATATTCTGCCACTGGAATCTTCATTGATAAATTTAATTCGATCGTCCGGCAAGCTTCCTGATTCTGCGCGGAACTTCACAGAGGTCATAGTACGGTTATCTTTACAGATGATTTGCCTCACACCATTCCCTTTGTGCCAAAGCCACACATCACCATTAGAGCCCATATATATATCCGAGTAATTTTCTCCGTCTTCTCCGGTCCCGGTGAAGTCGATAAAACGTGCCTTCTGCAAATCATAACAACTAAACAATTCCGGTACTGTCTTGATCCAAAGAAAGCCATTTTTGTCTTCTATCACATGTCTGATTCTATTGTCTGCCAAAGAGACCTGATCGTGTTTGCCGGTTTCCAACTGATAAGTAAGAAAGGAGTTACCATCATAGCGGGTCAATCCATCCAAAGTGCCCAACCATAAGAATCCTTTACTATCCTGATACATACATCGCACAGAATTACTGGGCAGTCCGTCACTGGTTCTCATTTGTTTGGAACTAAGTTCGATATCGGCATTACTTTCCGACACCAATAGAAACAACAAAGCGAAGAGGGATAATAACTTGTTCTTCATATCGTTTTTAGGGACTTTTAGTTACGATGACAAAGATACATAAATTCTACTGCAAGTATGAAAGCGAACCCTGAAATAGTAGATATTCCATATAAATCCATTTCTGCCTATTCTTTACTTTCTCCAGTTACAATCATATATTTTCCTTGACTCATACCTTCCGCACTGATTGTCATCTGCCTGCAAGTACTATTATTATAAAAATTAATACTAGCCTCTCCTTTGCTATCAGTCTTCACATCAGGATTCCAATACAGAGTTCGTCGAAAATCGACATCTCCCGGAACAGTATTACTGTGATTTACCTGATAGAATTGCCTCACAGGAGAAAAGGCCTGGAAAAAAGTATAACGCATTCCCTTTTTATACTTGTCATGCAACACGTCGTTATATAAACGGACAATGAATAATACCAGCCTTTGGTTAGCCTGAAAAACAGCATCATGTAAATGTCTCATATTATAAAAATCTGATGATAGATCACTCGGAGGGTAGTAGGTATAATTACTATCTATATTTCTCACTATCCAAGCCCGAAGGTTTCTATCATACACTTCTATTGTTTTTATATTCTCTATCGGATGATCAGAAGCACAGATGCCCTTTCGCGGATTAACAGAACCTCCACCATCTAAAATATAACAAATTGCACTATTAGCATATGTATATGCAGTATCTACTCTGTTTACTGCAGAAATGTATCTTTCCATATATTCCCCTAGTTTTCCCGGATAATCCTTCCCTTGATCCATCAACCTGCTAATATCCTTTTCCACCTTGTAAACTAGATCTGGAAATATCTCATTCACTATCTGCTTTTTCTTTATCACCACTTGGGGAAGAGTCTGTATCATACCTAAAACATTATTATTGACCAGACTATCTGAAGTATCTGTAAAAACAATAACCTTATCCTTTACCTGAAGGTCCGAATAAGAATAACTGCGGGCTTCCGGACTGAAAAGACGGTCGAGCATAATCCGACAATGTTTCAGTTTGCCCTTCGAAGTCACAGAAAGAGCCAACTGCCATTCACCGTCCACCGCCGCATGATCCGGCAACAGGAAGTGGAAACGACCATTTTTGTCAGTCTTGCAATGACCATGGAAAGAAGCGCTATCCTTAACGATCCAAAATACAACATCGACATTTGCTTCCACCTTATTCTTAAGCAAGGATTTCACGACACCAGTCACCGGCAAACCCTCTTCAGCATAATGTGCTGCATGAAAAAGAGTTACTCCCGACATCACCTGCCAATCGTAACGACGCCAGCCCTGCACCATCATCAACAAGTCCAACTTCATACGGTTATTACGGCTGTCAGTTCCGAAATATTGCATCGGATGAGCAACGTAGCCTCGTATTTCAGAAGAAAGTAACAAATCTGTCAGGATATTATCATAATAACCGGTATGAATCTCTGTAACAGCATCACGTACAGATAATGAAAAACTACCTGTTACTGGGTTACCGGCGGGATCTTTCACAGCAAGTGATAGTTTCACCTTCTCCAACGGTTTGTAATAAGGTTTATTCGTCTCTGCTGTGATCTGACAATATTCTAACGGACAACGGTTAAAAGTCAAACGATCGGCAAGAATATCGCCAGATTGGTCATAAAGGGTGAACTGAAGGCAACCGGCAGGTAATTTTCTCTTATCCAATTGATAAATATAAGGCTCATCACCCAGAATCAAAGCTTCTGCTGAATAAACTGTACCACGGCATGATACAGAAACAGCCAAAGTATCAACAGGTAAATCCGGAGATTTTTGCAAATGTATCTGATAACTCTCTGCATCCAGATCTGTCACACGCATCACATAGCCTGAAGGGAGGATACCCGAAAAAGAAAAGTTGTATTTCTTTCCATCACAATCCGCTACAACTTTATATGTGGTCGTATCAGGAATCATTTCAAAAAATCCCATGCCCTCATGATAAGTGGAAAAGTAAGAAACCGGTTCACCGGAAGAACTGTATAATGTGCCTGTTATATTCAAGTCTTCTCCATTCTCTCCTGTAGCTTTGAAACCGATTCTCGAATGCAACCCAACCACGGCATTGCCTCCTTCGGGATAAAAGGAAAAGTTGACTTTCTTTGTTTTTATACTCTTTTTACGTTGCTCTTTCAAACCAAAACCACCATCCATCTTTCGGTCAGTATAGTGGCCTTCCACTTCCGGAGCATCATAAATGGGAAATACACGTGAAAAAATACAATCGTCACCAAAATTCAACATACTTCGAGTATAAGCGCGGACTTCATAGAAGCCACTATGATAACGGGAACTCAAGGCAAACTCACCATGACATTCACCATTTTCAAGTTTCAATTGGCGGTTATCTATTACAATTCCTTGTGGAGTCAATAACTCCACATGGAGCACTTTACTAAAAGTGGTGGGACGAAGTTGCTCGGCAAATACTGCATAGGCCTTAAACCAGATAGTATCACCCAAATAATATCCAGTATTATCAAAATGAAGATATACCTTTTCTTGAGGGTTCAGTTGATTAAATCGGTTTATTGCTTTTACATAACCAGGCAATGAACGGACATTTGTAGATTGGGCAAATAATGGTGGGACTATTACAACATATAATAGTAAAATAGTAAAAACTGTTTTTATATTAGTTGTGTATTTCATGGCTTTTTAAGATTTACACAAGCAAAACTAGCCAAAAGGAACAACGAATACAAAAAACTTAGCAGGCTATTTCGAGATGAGGATTATTATCCATATTTATGTCATTTTTTCCATATACTGATCTATGATTTGCATTAGCTCATAGTTGTATCAGTTATGAATTAAACAATGATACCCCCTTATTCTTAATTGATTTCTATAGGCATTCTTTTATAACTGATTCACTATTTAGACTTATTTCATTCGCTACTTTTATTTCGTTCCACTATAGTTTACTTTGCGGAGCACTATAGTGTAACGCAAGGTACACTATAGTTATCTTTACGTTCCACTATAGTGCTCCGCAAAAAAATAAGTAACGAAACTAATCTGATTAGGCAAAAAAAGAAATAAAAATAGTATTTGACTCCTTTCCGCACCATTATTAACCTTTCAACTAAATTTCAAAAGAGTAACTCTCCCCAATCCTCATATTAAGAAAAACTACTTTGAAATAGTCGCGATTGTAAATATCTTCATTCCCTTATTCATCAATTGTTGTCAAAGTTCTGCCTGAAGAAAATTCAATATCATCTGATACTTCTTTTTAGAGTCCAATAGCCCTTTCCTAAAGGAAGAAATACGTGTGTATTTCGAATATTTACGAACCAAGCGCATATCTACATGATTTTTTGTGTAACATCGAATCAATTTCACTTCACCACTTTTGCATTTAACATAGGTCAGAATCTTTACCTATTTCAAAGAAACGCCCAGAAACCTCCATAAAAAAGGTTTTCTGAAGGAAAGAAGTTGAAAATTACCAGATTTCTATCTCTTGTAAATTCATTTGCTTAGTTTTAATCGCTTGATATAGTTGACTGATTCATATCTTCTATAACCGAGTTGTCAAACTTATGTTTTTTCTTTCCAAAAGTGAAACGATAATTTACCGATAAGCTAATCACATGATCACTGACGCGGGGTATTCGGCTTTCATATCTTCTTTCATAGCCAATTTGCTGAAGGTACCCTTTAGAGACTGCCTTGTATGGTGTTTGCATGTATAAATCAATATTCCAGTTATTAATACTGTAACCAGCTCCGAATCCCAGCATTCCGGGAGAATGAGTCATAAGACCGGAAGTGATTTTCATATACTTTGAGGGTGCCATATAGTTTACATCAAAGCTCCAACCATTATGCATATAAAAAAGAGAACAGCAAAAGAAAAAACGATCAAAAGAAAAATCTTTCCACAATGTCACATCCATGCGGTCATAAATCAGCACTGGTCTTAAACTAAATATCTGGGGAATAATATCATATTGCAAAGCCAATTCATAGTGCTGACTCAAACTTTTGCTTCCATTCAAATTTTGATATATAAACATTTTCCGTTCGTCATCATAACGATATAGTTCATAGATCTGCGGATTACTTATGTGCAAACTAGCTGAAGAAAGCAATGTCCACCTGGAATTCATAGTCCAATTATAATCCAATCCTGCATTATATTGCAAATAGTCTTTCAATTCAGGATTTCCTACAAACATCTCGTACTCATTTCTTTTATATTCGTAACCGGTACGATTTGAAAGACCGATTTCTGTACTACGGACAGTTCCTGTCAACTTCAACGAATGTCCCTTATGAAGATAGGAGAGTTTCAATGAAGGTATGAAGAAAGAACTGAACACATGATTTCCATTCGTCGTAGTATATGATAAATGTTCGGCAATGCTAGCTTGTAGATTAAATTTCTTCTTAATGCGATAATTATATGTAGCATAAAAACTGGTATTACCTTTATTTAAAAAGATCTCTGAATTTTGCCCCTCTTTTGTATTTAAGTTGTTAGTATACGTAAAATTCTGATTTAGAGTCAAACTGACAGATGATTTATTTTTGAAACTTTTACTATAGTTACAATTAAGCCTTCCATACCAACTATCTTCGGCAGTAGCATTGACATAAGAAGACGTTATGACTTCATCCGTACGCTGCTCATACCATCGATTGTAATCGTTGTTTCCATAACTTCCATACAACTCCAATCGAAGTATCTGCCTTTTGGGAAGAGTACGATTATAGCGTAATTGTAAAGCCGGATTCAACCTAACAGTATGTTTGTATTCTTGTTTCACGAGAACAGCGGATGTATTATTATACCGTTGCCGATTCCAGTCGTCATTTTCGGACATACTCCTATTCATTCGTAAAGAAGAATAAAATGTTTGCAGCTTATCTTTATAGATATAGTTCAGATAGGTTTTCAAATTGTTATTGTTATCCAATGAGGGTAGCTCATCATCTGTCCGTACAATGGTTTCGTCAGGAAAATGATAAATGGTTTCGGTATATCCCTCATCATGATTTCTAAAATGAGTATAACTGTCCGATACTGACACAGCCCATTCAGATTTTCCTTCAAAATACTGGGCAGTTCCTCGTCCAGTACCTGTTGGTTTGTTCAATTGATGCCTTGCGTTTAAAGCGATTGTTCCTAAGTAATCCCGTTCTTTAAGTATATAATCTAATATAGTAGAAGCTTCCGGGTAATCGGGACGACCTTGAGAATAAAAATCTACACGTTTAATATCTTTGGGGGTTAGATTCTGCACTTCTTCCCGTGTTGCCTCACGTCCGTCAATACACAATAATACGCTTTCTCTATGATAAGTGATAGTTGCACTTCGAGGATCAGCTTCCAGCCCCGGAATCATTAACGCACGCAAAGCACTGTATCCATCATAAGAATGTCGTAACTGCTCACGAGTAGGGAATACCATTATTTTGTCTTCGGTATTTATCCGGTTTTGAGCTAGCACAGTTACTTCCTGTATCTGTACCACTTTCTTATCCATCGTTATTTCTCCTAAACGAATCTGGGTCTCTTTGGTCGGATTCAAGACTAAAGTGGTTTCCTTATAACCTAAATAACTAATTAACAACTTGTATTTTTGCTCCGTACGTGGAAGTTTGAGTTCAAACTCTCCTTTACTATTCGTAGATCCACCTATCATAAAAAGTGTGTCATTCATATAACAACGTATAGTTGCCGCCCCTAAGTCTCGTTTATTTTCATCTATTAAATGTCCTTGTACTTTCAGCTCTTGTCCAAAAAGTGAAGTCTTCCAAAATAACAAAGCAAATAGTAATATAGTGTATTTCATAAAATTATTTATATTTCAATTTTACATATGCATTTTGCCGATGAATCAATACCATATCCGCTTAGCATCTTCATACAAAAAAATTCGTTCATCCGTCCCCTTAGTAAGTTCTCTCAATAAAAGTAAAGCATTTTGTGGTACATGGTGAAAGGTTAGATTAAAATCGTCAGCTATTTGTTTGCCCAACGATACCCAATCCATATCCCAGTAAAAAAGTTCATAAGTATCTCCAATACGAATGTTATTGTCATCATTACGTGTCATATAGCCGATTGTTCCGAAGTCGTATGTATAAGAAGACAGGGATACTTCTGCCTTCCTTTTTAATACACATTATTAGAATAACAATAAGACCAATAATTCTACTCATTTTTCATTATCGCTGCTGATGAACTACTTGAAATAGTCTCAATGAAACGAGGAGCATTATCACGTATACTATCCAATATTGGTTTGGTCTTTTCTCTATATTCTTCCTTTTTAATAACATAATCTCGCCAAGCTAAAAGAATGTCTCGATCTGCTTTGGGCATTCGGTCGATAATCTGTAAATACTTGGGATAATCAGGATTTTTTAACGTTCCTCGTCCATTCAAATAGATAGATAAGTGAAATCGTATAACATCCGGATATTGGGCATATTTTTCTAAGAAAAACAACTTTTTTTCCTTATCTTTTTTGGGGGCAATCATATAAGTATAGTAATCCTCATTAATAGGAGTGCCTGATACAATGCCCTCATCTGCCCAATTAGCGACGCGGATATAAATATCACCCGCTTCGACTACAAAATACGTGCTCAAATTCAACATATTTCTTCCTGTCTTAACACTACTAAGATGTGCTAAGAATGGCTTTTGTAAAAGAGTACCTTCATAATAGAATTTCCCGTCAACCACTAGTATACTATCAATAAATGAATGTTTAATTCGTTCGTACTCTTGACTAAGAGCTGAACTATTAACTAAACGCAAATAACTATCATCTAACGAATGATCGGGCAATTCTCCCTGAACGGTATATTTCTCCTGTCCGTAGAATAGCTGGGCTATAGATACGAAAATAAAAAAGAATAGATATTTTTTCATAGTAACAAATAACAATTACAACATAAGCAAACCTTATTCACTTCTTTTTATATATTTAATTCTCCTAAGAAACTTACACTTTGATGGTGTTGCATAAAAACATTGACAATCGCCCTTCCATCAAAATACACAACAACCTTAAAGTTGAATTTATCAACCTTTGTCCGTACTGAAAAATTAATATGTGTATTCCCTTTCCTATCTATATCCATGGTATATTTTTTGAGGGGTACCTGAAAGCGAAGTTCATTTCCTCTGCCGCTATAAGGTATATCAGATTCCTCAACAAAAAAAAGATCGGAAAAGACTGAATCATTTTTAATTTCTATCGAATTCTCGGGGTAATCTAATTCTATGTATTCCCCAGATGGAGGCATATAAGTGCCTACGTTTATCTTATAGTCTCCTGATGCAACGATCTTTTCGATAACTTCCGGGTTATATTCTTTCTTGCTTTGAGCTGAAAGGATAGGAGACCCTATCAACATTATCAAAAACAATATAAGAATTTGTTTATTTGTTTTCATAATAATTACAAATTAGAATATAGATACTTTTTCAATTTTTAATGATACGCTAAAATAGTACACTTTCTCTTGCCTCGCTCCCACTCTTCTATTCTATTTTCCAGTATCACAGCATAGTTCTTCCAATTCTGATACTTTTCACGGAGAAGTGTCTACAGGTATTGCGGGTATATTTCGATCATTCTCTTCGCATATCCAATTCTCCCATATAATTTACACTCTGATTGTGTTGCATAGTGACATTGATGTTCGCACTTCCATTAGAATATACCTCAATTTTAAAATTGAAATAGTCTGCTGTCGTACGTGTTGAAAAACAGATACGAGCATTCCCTTTTTCATCTATATCCATAACATATTTTTTGATAGGAGCCTGAAAGATAAGTTGATTTCCCCTATCGCTATAAGGAATATCAGATTCCTCGAGATAAAGGAGGTCGGAAAATACCGAATCATTTTTAATTTCTATCGAATCCAAGTAATTCAATTGTTTAGGATCTCTATATGGAGGGATGTAAGTGTCCACATATATCTTATAATTCTTTGAACTGATAATATTTCTGACGACTTCCGCTCTTTGCTCCTTCCTGTTTTGAGCAGAAAGAGTGAGAATTCCCGCTAACACTACAACAAGTAATATAAAAATCTGCCTTTTTGTTTTCATATCAATTACAAATTAGAATATAGATATAATTATTTCAACATTTAATGATATGCTAAATAGGATACTTACCCTTGCTTCGCTCACATTCTTCTATTCTCGCCTTTATCATTTCAGTATAGGCTTTAATACAATCTTAAATCGTTTCTTCATATTAGTAAATAATCTTTTAGCTCATTTTCCAGTTTCGTCCATATCACATAAGATAAAGAGCTCATTTTTACATAATATTAGTGCAAATAAAAGTTTATCACTCTTGTTGTAACAAAGGACGACATTTATAAATTAGAATGCAAACTTCAACCGTATACAAATGCGTATACATATATAGATTTGTCTTGGAAGGCAATACGGCTAATTTCACTACTCCATACGAATGCAAGTCTTTTACATATCATTCGGAGCACTCATGGAAAGAAACGAAACTTTTTATAATCTATTAATACCATATTTGCTTAGCATCACGATAGAGAAAGATTCGTTCGTCTTTTCCTCTACTTCGATTCTTTAATAACAGTAAAGCATTTTGTGGAACATTGTGAAATGTCAGTTCAAAATCATCCGCTATTTGTTTCTCTATTGAATGCCAACCATCTATATCCCAATAAAACAACTCGTATGTATCGCCAACACATATATTATTTCCGTCATTGCGAATCATATAACCAATTCTTTCTACTTGCTTAGGTTCCCCCAAATCCAACCCAACCCAGCCATTTCTTACCGTTTCAGACGCAAAATATGATAATGGATTCAGATCGAAAGCAGCCTTCCGGAGATAATTCGGATTGCTACTCCGTTCTTCAGAACCGATTATTTCACCTGTCAGTTTTTTGTTTCCTACTGTATAGAATATAAGTTCAGCTATGTTACAGCGAAAGGGTCGAGGACTAAAATAGCGCCAATACCGATACCGGGTAGTATCAGAAATAAGTATATTTCCAGAAACACTATATTCGTCAAACGTATGCAATGTTTTCGCATCACTGAAGTCTTCTTTATTAGCCGCCTGAAACATACCTCCTTTTAAACGTTGTGCCGCAATAAAAGCTTTGCGAATTAAAGGGTATTTTCGTTTAACGAAGATACTTTGTGTATTCTCCTTACCCGGTATAAGAAACTCTAATCTCCCTCTTTCATTTAACAATGCCGGATAATTAAACGGTTTAATTTTACCGTCTATATAGTATGCCGGCATATATACCGCTCCTTTTTCAACCTTTTCGAAAGTCACTTTTTTCCGACTATTTATCCGGCTAAAGCCAATAGGCGTCCAATCTACACCATTAAAAATCGTTAGATAAGCGTATTTTTCCTTTGACTCCTTTTTCTCTGATAAAACGGGAAATACGGGAGATTCTGTCGCAGCATATTCATCGGTCACATCTTTCATAAACAAGTCTTGAAATACCGGTGGAATATCTGAAGAATGTTGGTTCATTAAAACCAGATCAGGATTGGCAGAGTAAGTTCTTCTGTATACTTTTCCCTTACATTCTCCGGGGCGGACACTTGCCAAGAAAGGCTCATGCCCTCCCTCACATGGAATTCTTCGGTTATGGTCTGTCAGTACACTTAACCATGAATGAGCATTGTTATTTGTCGCCCATTGTAGAATAAAATCATAGGAAACAGGAAAACCTTTACTTCTTAAAATAGCCAACGCAATTGTAGTCCTCGTTTCGCATGAATTAGAAGGTATATTACACCAGAATGGCACTTTGTATAAATAATGCCCGTTCATATTTTTTCTCACATGTATAATTACCGTATCATGCAATTTCATATTAATGGCTTCGGCAGCCCAATAAGAGGTTTTGTTCCAAAGATCGTTGTGTTCGAAGTCTTGCAATGTATCATTGGCTATGGGACGCAAGACGGTTCGCCAATTATCAAAAGCTTGTGTCTCTGTACATTTATATGGTAATAGATATTCGCAGAACTCATTAAAAGTAATTCCTTTAGCCCAGTTTCCTCGTTGCCAATCTTCAAATGCTATGTTTATGTTCTGTATCAAATAATCTGCCGTGATAATGGAACAATCCTCTACCCTTTCAAAACATTCCGCCGGATATTGGCGTATCAGTTTGTTTAGCTTGTCAACCTTCTTGTTCATTGAGGTTTTGGAGAAAATAATTTTCTCCGATGCTTTACAATAATTTTCATAGTTTCTGCCAATAAAAGAATAATGTCCGGGCATATTCATAATCAAGAATCGAGCAGCTTTTAATTTCAAACTGTCAGCCTCATTCTGGCTATAATATTGGATTACTTTTTCCAGTTCTCCACGATTAGATTGCGCCAAATCGAGCGTCTTTTCCAATCTTCTATTATCTGTACTCTGACAAGACAGTAATACTCCCAATACTAAAAATAAAATTAATTTCTTCATTACTTTGTTACCATGTTTTTAGTTAAATGATCCCTAAGTATTTTTCTTACTTCTGTTTTGATCTTAATGGATATTGTGTTCTCTTGTTTGACAGGCTGGTGTAGTATTCGTTCTCCAATAGCAACCATTTGATTCATGTTTTTTTCTTCCCGATATAATAGAAACAGTTCATATTGGGGAACAATTAACGAAGGGTTGATATGGTATGCGAAAATGAAACACTCTTTGGCACGACTAAAAAGTTTTCGGCTTTTATACCTTCTTCCCAGCTCACACAATCCGTAAGATGAAGGATATAATTCTACATATTCTTTTAATAAATAGAATTCCTCGCAAGCAGGTAATTTATTCGCTATGGAATTATAATAATGATTCAATAAAGTAAGATCATATTTTATATCATTATAAAGTTCCTGTGAAATACGTTCATGTTTATTATAGGCTTTTTCAAGTTTGGAATAAGTAAGTATTCCACTTATTCCTACATATATTCCTGATATGATTACTCCTAAAATAATAATTTTTGTCCACAATCCGAGGTGGTTTCTTAATATCCTACTCTTTATCGGAAGTAGTGCTATTAGAAAAGGTAGCAGAATCATTAAACGATAGTGCGCCATAGGATATGAAAAACAGGCAAAAATTCCCCAGGTTAGAAGAAAAGCTCTTTGTTGTCGGACACCTTTGGAAGAAGAATGAAAGAACAAAGAATTTACAATCAAGATTAGAAAAGCTACTCCTATTAGTCCTTGCGTGACAAGTACCGACAAATATTCGTTGAAAGGATATAAAGGGTTGCCAGCATAGTCTACATTGTCAGAGTCCGGATTTTGCATAAAGAAGGCAGCCTGATAGTTGGGGAATTTCTCTCTGAACATTCCTGTTCCATGTCCGGTTATTAGTTTGTCTTTACTCATATCCAAACAGATCCCCCAGATGAACAAACGTCCATCTGCCGATGCTTTCTTATATTGATAAGCAGATATTGCTGCGATTATGGCAATACCTATGATTATACATTGCACAATAAGATTCTTTTTAATAAATGCTTTACTTTGTTGAAGAACAATGCTCTCCGTATGCCATAAAAGATAACATAATCCTATGATGGCAGCTATCCATCCGGCTCGTGAATGAGTCAGTACAAGAGCGTTTATCTGTAAAACACAGCTTATGAATAAGCATATTTTTTTGAAACAAATATGTGTTGTTATAAGAAGATAAACGGAAATACAGAATGAACAAGCAAGAAATCCTCCGGCAAGACCAGGATTGAAAAAAGAACCGGTACAATTAAATAACAGATGCTCGCTTTCCACCCATCCGTAATTTTGCAAAACTACCAATACGGCTTCCAACGTTCCAATTATTGTAATGGATAGACTTCCCGTTCTTTTCTGTTTATCCGTCATCATTCGGATTGATATATAAATAAGGCAAACAGACAGAAACTTAAGTAGAAAAATATTTGTAACAGGTAGTGGGCGTATGAAAAAGCTGTTGAAAAGTATATATCCGGCATAACAGGCAATAATGATGTCCACCATTGAGATTTCTGGAAATCTTTTATTCCTTATGGCTAATCCAAATGAAACAATTACCAAACAAGCGGATATAATAGTTTCTATGGAGATTAAAATATAGTCTGATAAAATTGTTTTATATATAAAATTGATAGGTAGCAACAGTATCCCCCATAAGCATATCTGCAAAAAATAAAGCATGAAATTCATTCTTGTATTTAGCATTTTAAAGTTCATATCTTTTCACTGGTATATTTAGGGAAGTATGCCTCTATTAATTTAAGCACTAAAATACAGTTTTATAAGTAGATGACAGGGAAAGAGGACACATATATAGTTGTCCCATCTTCAATATCTATATATCCTATTCTTTCCCTATCCACATCCACTATTTATAATATTAATTCTACTTAAGTTCTAATTTTCCTTGTTTATTCAATTTATATGATTTGCCATCCTTTATAAGATAGTCTTCTGCACCACTGTCATAAGTGGCAGGAATAACGACTACCCCTTGTCGATTGATAACTCCCCATTTTCCTTTTATCACAGGAATATATTTATCCAACATACTCCAAGTCCCATTTTCGCAAAATATAGCAAAGCCATTTTCCTGAAAAGGATAAACGAACTGAAATCTTGGTTTAATAACGATTTCTCCATTCATGTTTGCAAAGCCTATTTTCCCATTCTCTATAATTCGGAATAAACCATTCGATATAATATCCGGACCGAATTCAAAACTACAAATTTGAAATAACACTTTTTCATTTCTGTCAATTGCATAAACACCTTTCTTATCCTTAAGAAGAACAAATGCTATTTTATCAAATTCGGCAGTAAATATATTCGGATATTTACCAGCGGGAATGACAATCTCTCCATTTGAGTCTACATAACCACATATAGTCTCATCCTTATCAAAATCAGGCCAATAAATATACAGCTTGTTATCTTGCGCACATATGTTTATTGAAATAAATACTAAAAGTATTATAGTTATAATATTTGTTTTCATGTCCTTCTTATATTGGAGATTAATCCCTATTACTCACATTTTATTTAACCTTGACAAAGTCCAAACGAGCAGGAAAGGCTGATGTTGATGTTTCTCCCAAAAATGAACTATAAACATGAATCCACTTAGCTACCTTAGGGTTCACAACTCGATCAATGGTAAAAGTGCCATTACCATAACATTTTCTCTCTTTATCGAAATATAATACACCACCTAAACATAAGGGGTCAGCATCACTAGGAAATCCTTGCAAAATAGACTCTTGAATATTTGACTTCACTTCACGAATTAAAGTTCCATTTTTATACCATCTCACTAATGTTGCAAAAACTATTTCTGATTCATAATTGGTATCTTCAAAAGCTAAATTGCTTTTTAGTATTCCCTTCTGAAAAGTGATTTCATATTGCATACTATCCTTCACTGCAACCCATGTACCTGTAAAAGGGGTTAAATCGTAAGCAGCTTTCTGATAAACAGTTTTTTGTGCTATAGCACAGTATGAAAATAAAAAACTAAATAATAGAATGAATAAACTTGTTTTCATAAGACTAATTTTTAATATGGATTATATATCTTGATTGTACCATTTTCTGTATAATACAAGGTGCTATCACCATGTAACCTATACACTAAAGTTAATCCGGATTTGGTTGTATTCAACAATCTTGCCAAAGAGTCAATTGCTTTCGAAGTGTCTGCCTTTAATACAATTCCATGTAATTGATAAGTGGCGTTCAATGCTCTTTGTCCTTGTTCATCCGAGTATTGTTTATAGAATTCTTTATATAACTGTTCATTTGTGACTTCTAAAAAAAATGTACCAACATTAGTATACAATCCTGATGAAAAATTACCAATGCTACTTATCGCTGAATTTTCATATAGAAATCCCGTAAACAATAAATCATCAGGAGAAAAAATTGCCAATGTAGAGTTACTTATATCATAATGGGAATGTATATACCCATCCGTTAATTCTAACGTATTAGGATCGACTCCTAAACTTACACCTCCTTCACGACCTAAATATATTTTCGTTGGAGTATACTCACCTGTATTATTGTCATATCTATAAAACACAGCACACTCTCGATTTGGAGAATCCTTCAAAAGCTTCTGTAATACTTGCTGAAATTGACTAAACGTTTGAGAAAGCAACTTATTATACACCTTTATGCAAAATTTAGGTCTTGATGAAGAACTTCCCCCTGATGATCCACCACCAGGCGAACCACCGCCGCCTCCCCAGACTCCACCACCTGAAGGAATCTCCTCTACCTCTTCATCCTCTGAACAAATATGACCATAAGGTACATACTGCGCACAAAAGCCACAAAAATAATCCTCGTCATCATCATCATCATCTTCACCATCCGGTGTTATAGTTACTTCTTCAAGCCATCCTCCGTTTATAGTATTTCGGGTGAGGCTCATCCCAATATTATGAATATTTTGAAAGATCTCTTTTTTGATTTTCCGGGATAATGCTTTATCTTTGAATGTAGCGGGTGAATATGACCATAAGCACTTTCCAGACTTTACTCTGTCTGCCACTATCATCTTACTGCTCACTATGTTGTTATACACTACATATCCGGACAAATTGCCATATAGACTTTTATCATGGATAACCTTTTCTGTGAAAGTACTTTTGTTGGCACGATAATAATTCAGGGACGGCATTATCGTCACATAAGCTGCATCATAATTACCCGTTTTATCTCTCCGTACACATAGTGTCTGCGAAATCGGAATTCTGTACTTCTTCTTCTCTCCCTCTTTGCCTATTTTTACTCGGCGTATGTAGTTGTTTCCGGCAATAATAGGTACATATACATACTCATAATTTGCATCCTGCTTAATGTGAGCTTTATGCCAACAAGGAGTAACTTCCCCGGGGGACATATTTTTGTTTTGCACTAATTTACTTTTTTCTGCAGCTTCAGAGATCGTTTGCTCATAATAATTACACGCCTCTGATACGAATAATTGAGCTTCACTGTCAGATAAGATATCAAGTGAGTCGTCCACTTGACAAGAAGCCAGAAGAACAGTAAGCCCTAGCAAACTTCGAATTAGTTGTGTTGAATGTTTCATAAGAAATAGTTATAAGTTAACAATAAAAATTAGTTATCTAGCTGCTAATAATAAAAAAGTATGTAAGTATAAAGGCTTACACAATGACAGCTTGTGTAAAAAAACGATATTTTAAGTTTAGATACAAAAATCAACCATATACAAATGCGTATACATAGTTAATGTATACGCATTTGTATATGGTTTTTACAAAAAAAGATCATCCCAAACGTAACGATTTAATAAAATTAGTAATAGATTCACAAGAAACATTCATTTTCTTTTTCAATCTACTACGGCGTATCCGAAAAGAACTTCCTAGAATATGGAACAACTCTGAAATCTGCGCATTACTAAAATCGATACGTAACAAAAGAATGATATGTATATCATCTTCAGAAAGTACAGGGTAATAATGTCTCAACTTATAGATAAAACCATCCTGATGAAGATTTATCCAAAATTCTAACTTATTCCAATTACAATCACTTATTGCGGATAAAGATGTAACATAAATTTGTACGTCATAGACAGTCTTCCATTCTTCTTCATTCATAGCTGGATTTTTATCTATTACAATTATGCCCTATTTCACCAATTCACCATTGATATAAAGGTTTCTGAAAGTAACATCTTTCGCCCCTTTAATATCATTTGCTCCTTTGGCTACATTATTAAAATGAGAATCCTCTACACTGATATTATATACATGTTTATCATCCTCCAGCCCTATAATAAGCACACCCAATTTACTCTTCTCACAAGTTACATTCTTCAAATGCACATTACGGACAATCGGGTCAAACCCTCTCTTACATTTCTCCCGATTCTCATATTGCAGATTGATGCGAAGCACAGCTTCACGACATTGTCCTACCGTTACATTACGAACAAATACATTTTCTATAAGTCCTCCGCGGCAAGTGCTCGTCTTAATACGAATAACACGATCCAGATTCGGGCTATCCATTCGGCAGTCTTCTACAAACAAGTTACGGTAACCACCGGAAATCTCACTGCCGATCACTACTCCTCCATGTCCATTCCTCATCATGCAACCACGTACGATAATGTTCTCACTGGGAATATTCCATTTACGCCCGTCTTCATTACGTCCTGATTTAATGGCAATACAATCATCACCCGTATCAAATGTACAATTCTCAATCAACACATTCTTACAAGATTCAGGATCACATCCGTCTCCGTTAGGTCCACGATTGAAAACAGTCACTCCGCTAACAATCAAGCTCTCGCAGAAAAGAGGATGAATCACCCAAAATGGAGAATTTAACAAAGTAACACCTTCAATCAAGATGGTGTGACAGGAATGTAAATTCAATAGCTGCGGACGCATCCCGTCTTCCGGTTTCATCAGACGTTTGTAAACGGGAGTCGATGTTTCACCATACATCAACAGACGTTCACGACCTCCATTGCGTTGAGCCACCATGCCTTCTTTCCAACCATACTTTACGGCCCCACACATCGGCCACCAAGTTTCCATGCTACCTTGTCCATCGATAATACCTTTTCCGGTTATGGCAATATTACTTTCACCGTAAGCATAAATCAAGGGGTGAGCATTATAGCAATCAATTCCTTCCCAACGAGTTAAAACAGCAGGAAAATAAAGGCTTTGATCTGTAGAGAATTTCAAAACAGCTCCCTCTTCGAGATGGAAATTCACATTGCTCTTTAAAGTAATAGGTCCGGTATAAAAAATGCCTTTAGGAACAATTACTATGCCACCTCCTGACAGACTGCACTGTAAAATAGCCTGATTAATGGCTTCATGGCAAGGATTAGCCTCATCATCCGTTTTTGCTCCAAAATCAGTTATAAGAAATGTTCGTTTCGGAAAAGAGGTCCGTTTAATCTGTTTTTCGATACGGGCGCTTTCTTTAAATGCTTTATCAAAATCAACAGTATTCGCAGATGTTACCTCTGCCACAAAAAGCAACATCAGTAGTAAATTAATAGTTCTTCTCATCATAATTCTTATCCTTTTATTAATATGTTATTTTTATTTTATTGCAATGTAACTCCCATCAAACCGATAACAACATCGTTTGAAAGTGTTTCCAACGTCAGATGACTTAACTCTTTGGAAGGATTCAGAGGCATGTCCAAAAGTACACCTGCTCCTCCCTCGATGGAACGTCCATAAACACCCTTTATGCCTAAGTCCTTTCCCAAGTCATTGCTAACCAAACCCGTCTTAAAATGAATGCGATAAGGACGGGGAGAAACAACAGTGAATGCCTGACCATCAACATAGAAATCCTGCTCAATAGGACACCAGTTATCCGGATTCACTAATTCCAATACATCAGAAGTTCCATCTGTATAGTATACACGAACAATTCCATTAGCAATGCGACACTGCATGTGGTTGGTACTGCCTGCCATCATTAAATAGGCATGAGAAGCCCGACCGGAAAGCGGAATACTCAAACTGTCCGGATAATTATCCCACAACGAAGTAAAAGCAATATTGCTTCCTTGAGCCAATGTTCGGAATGGCACACCCAGTTTGGTAGTCAGCATCTCATCACGTACCAAGGCACGCAAACCTGCATCATCAATATCAGCAGTTAATTTCGGATGACACCACTCGCCAATGCCCTGAACAGGAAGTTGTAAAGTGGTATAAGGCGAACGGGGTGTCAGATACTCATTCCGGAAAATATCAGTCACATTCGCATTGAACAAAGAATCCATATTCATCACCCGGCACTCTGACGTATTTACCTGTGAGAAAGGAAGAATGACCGGTGATTTTTCCGATTTTGTAATCTGTACGTTTACAGGCTGCCACCATTCCATCTGTTCTTGTTTCATGCGAACAAAGAATGTATGATGCCCCAAATGATCATTGACCTTACTTTTTATTAATGTATCACTAACATTCGGCTGTATCAGCACTCCCTGCGGATCATATATTTCACCAAATACCGCCCCTAAAATGGATGGAACACGGATCTCCGCTAAAGCCTCCGCCTGTCTTTCAGGCAAAACCGGATTCAGACAGTTTCCTTCCCACACAATTTCGACAATTGCTTTTTTGGCAGAAGAAGCAGGAATAACAACCACCGGATAACCGGAAGCAGCTTCCGCAAAGCTCCAGTCAACTTCTTTCCCATTTACTTTCACAGAATGAATCCTTTCTCTCCCGACATTCACTTGTAATGTCAATGCCAAAGGTGCCTTAAAACGTTGCTCTATCCGGTAAATATCTGTATCTTTCTCCCTGACAAAGTGATAGGTTATGTCAGGCAAAGAAATAGAAGCTTTTGACCATCCTTCGGGAAATCCCGGACGAATCACCATCTTCCCGTTCAATACATCGGGTAAAATGCCATACAATCCTTGTACCAGTAATCGGGAAGCTACCCCAATCGGATCTCCAAAGTCACGATAGCATTCTCCACGGGCAGCATCATAAAAACTGACTTGTCCAAAATTGCCGGGACTGTTACCTAAGTACATACCATCCAGAAATGAACTTTTCATCAATCGATATGCTTCCTCCGGACGTCCTGCCTGGAAATAGGCCAAAGCTGTATGCATTACCTCTGCGAAAGCCACATTATTGATACTCCAGGAATAAGGTAACCAATTGGTAGTGGCAATCGTTGCATACCCCTCTTCCAGTCCATCGGCATACACGGGGATATGTGGTATCTCCGTATCAACATACCGTGTAGCCTGATAAGCTTGAAAAGGATCAGCAACGTCGCTATCGAGTGCATGGTATATAGTCCATAGTCCCGGACTTTCGTGAAGCCGGCGATGTCCCATAAAATCCTGATATTCCGCCCAACAACCTTTGCCCTGCATCCAAAGACGCTTATTCATCGCTTTCAATATTTGCTCGGCTTCGTTCTGATAAGGTGAAGGATCTTCGCCTATCAAAGAAGCAAGAAAAGCAGCCATTTTATTGGCACGGTAGTTATAAGCCGACGAATGGGTGACTGCGCCACTGTTGTAGTAAAGCGCATCACTTGCCCAAATACAAGCGTATGCATCATATAAACCATCATTGTCCGGATCATAATTTAATTTTTCCCAAGCAAGATGACGGGTAATTACAGGCCACATTTTACGGACATACGCCGTATCTCCCGTCCAGTTGAAATGCCATAAGAGTTCATCCATATAACAAAGATTCATGTCATAATGATGCATTTGATTATTGCGCCCCGGATTCCGGCAAATATAACCGTTACTATATTGAGGAGTTCCCCAACGTTTTTCCGAACGTGACAGATTCATTGTGGAGTCCTGTACCGGATGCGGAATTGTATTCGGAACATCAGTCACCTGACTGGCCGCATAAGCATCAAAATGAGTCCGTGCCCGGTCATGCCAACCTAAAGCATCACCAGTATATCCGGCCCTCCACCCATTTAACGGCATACGCCAGCCAATAGCACCGTGCAACCAAACCTGTCCGTCCCAAATTCCATCGGCAGCTGCGACCAATGCACCACCCAACGTGTTCAAATAAGGGTCCGGCGTTTCTATCTTCAAATGAGAAGCCAACGCCAAAGAGGCTGCCTCCGCTTGTTGATAAAGTTTACGGACATTATAGCCTTCGGGAACCTCCCCACGTACCAAGTATACTTCTTTCTGCAAGGGAAGTTCACCAGTGACAAGGTCAGTCGCTTCGGCAGGAAGTTCGAAGCAATCAGCCGGATCTACCCCCATATCTCCATTACGACTCAAACGTTTTCCGGTAGCTCCCCCATGTTGCCAACGAAGTATAGCTCCTTTAGGCATATTCGAAGGAGAAAAACGCCAAATAGCTCCATCCATATCGGCTAATGCCAATACAGAAATACGCAGTTCTCCTTTTCCCCAAGACGGGTCTGTCAAATAATAGGTACGTTTTCCAGCCGAATAACGGGATTCACAATGCCCGGTGCAGTCAAGCGCCAATTCTGTTCCGTCACGAAGAATGACTTTGAAACTTATATTTCCTCCGCGTCCGTTATTATAAAAAGCAAAAACCGGCCGGTCACTTGTTTCTACCCGAAAAGGACTGTGACTACCGTACAAAGCACGGGTATACCGATTCTTACCATTGACACAAACAAACTCATCACCATCGGGACGATATTGCAACGTCCTTTTTGTACCTCGCAGATGTTCATTCAAGGAGATGGATTCTTTAAAGTCACCGATCTGCTTTGCCTCTCTTTGAGCATTTAATGGCATCGCCGGCAACATCAAGAGGCAACAAACAGTCAGCTTTCCTTTTAAAATAAAATTCAGATGAAAATAACTCATATTTTTTTGTGTTTGATTATGGTAATGGCTTCAATCCTTCCCAACGGACATTCCAAGTTCCATCTTTCGGGAATCCCGGATTAGTTTCGGTACATCTGTCCCAACCTGCACACATCATTGCAATAGCAGTCAACAAACCACCATTACCCGGTAAATAAACGCGCAAACGACCATCCTGATAATTATGACCATTTATCAGGTATGTATTTGTGCGTTTATCCATCAGTAAAGCTCCAACAGCCTTTTCTGGTTCGCCCAGACGGGCAGCATTCATGGCTGTCATCGGATAATCCCATCCCCAGGTTTTACCCCAATTCCAGTTATCCCAAATCCAGTGCAATGTATTTTTCATATAATCTTCCCGGATAAGTTTATTCATCGGAAGGATACCGACTGAACCCAGCACTGCCATGTGATCGGAAGTATAACGAATGTCTTTATAAGTATCTGTAGCTGTTTCAGCAGCCAGATAGAGTCCATCTGCATTATAAGCTAGAGGTGAAAGTTTGTCGAGCATTTCATCCCATTCCAGATTACGCTGTTGCCCCATGCGCTCACGCCATTGTTGGGCGGTCTGCATTGCAAAGTGCCAGTAAGAAAGTTCGAAAGGAGGATTAACAGTTTCTGCTGCACGTAACGTTTCTTGTGCGGGGATGGCACCTTTCAACACATAGCGTCCTTCCAGTTCATCATAGGTAGCAAAGGAGTACATAAATTCAGCCGTCTCTTGTACTAAACGATTATATTTCTCTAGTACTTCTTTAGTCGGATCGGCACGATAAAGCAATTCTGCCAGATAAATTAAATGGGGTTGTTGCCAAATCAGAAAACTTCCTACTTTAGAGGGAGCTTCTGTTCCTGACGGGTCGGTCATTTTCATCCAACGAACACCGTCAAATCCTTGTCTCTGCGCTATTTGACGTGCCATAGGTTCTGCTTTTTCATACCAAGCAAGTGTACGGTCAAGTAAGTTGCTACGGTTCCAGAGAGCAAATTGGGCTTCGTGCCACCAGATCATTTCAAGATGAAATTTACCAAACCATGAATTATAAGTAAGTCCCGTTTCTTGCGGAGGAGTAGTACCCGCGCTTTGAATAGCAAGCAGATATTGACTAAGTACCACACGTCGTTCCAATTCTTTGGCGCGTGAATCCGTACATGACGAGAAATCAACAGCTGCACCTTCTTTCCAGAAAGAGTTCCAATAGTTTTTTGCTTCTTTCTGAATCTGTTCCACGGTGACAGTCTGCGTAGAAGGAGCTTCACTAGTAAAAGCACAGGTAAAAGCCAGTTTGTTGTCTATCGGGGTCAGGACAAAATAATGCTTTGCTTTTTCATTCAAAGTCGCTTTCCCTTCCCAATGCAAAGTTATATAATACTCTGTACTATCTAAAGTGTGCTTCAGGACTGCAGAAGATTCATTTTGAGTAACAATCGTCGTCGTATGTTTATCAATGGCTTCCCAATTACAAGCATCATCACAGTGTCCTCCTGTAGGATACGGAAAGCGAAAACAAATTCCGGTATGTGCCTTGGAGGTTATATGAGCAGCAATCATATCACTGGAAGGATGGCAGACAGTCTCCACCTGATAATCTTCACCATTTAATTTAAACCTGCTCTCAATTTTTCCATTCCACAAACAAAGTTTCTGATGAATATCAGTCACTTGTTCAATATCCGTATCTTCTTTCACGTCGAAACCGACAATCCCTAAATGAAGACGGTGTGGATTGACACGAAACCAGTTAGCGGCATCTTGCTGTCTGCCTTTCTCTTTGAACTGTGTGGCATAAAGTTCTTTCTTCCCTCGCCCAAAATCGTATTCTTTCAGGGTTTCTTCCGGAGTAAGATGTTCTGGATTGGCAAAGCTATGCCATCCCCACTGGCTTTGCGTTCCTAATGGAACACCTTTGCTGTAATTGTCCGGAAATGTCTGCAAACCGGTTATATCTACCGTATAAGCAAACTCTCCATTTCCTACAGAAAGGGAAGCCAATGAATCGAATGCCGTAACAACGGGACTATTTCTTTCTACCAGCGCCTCACGGTCAATAACGGACTGTTTTCCGTCTCCGCAAGCTGTCCAAACAAGAAGTGCTGCAATATATGCTGCTAATGTTTTCATCATTCTTTGTTATTGTTATTTGCAAAAGTATTTATATTTGAAACAATGACGCGGATTCTCATTCAAAAATCCGCGTCACTCCACCCTAATCCACATCAAAGGATGATTTGAGGATTTTTTATTTTAAATTCCAATGAACGAAATAACCTGCTTTTCCACCGACTTCTGCATTAATCTTGGCACGAATAGCCTCCGGATCAGCATATTTCGGACAAACACGATCGGCTATGATGCTTGGATCATTGTAACGACGTGCCATACGAATCATTGTAGGATAAATCTTTCCTTCTGCAGGAAATTCGAGCATCATTTCATCAAGAATAGCCTCATCGTTGGCTCTTGCATCTCCACGTGTAAACTCACGATTACCGAGGTTAAAGGCACCACGGATACCCAAGTCAGGATAACGGCGAGTACCTAACGTACTGGCTCCGGTCCAGTCGTCAGTAAAACCATCCCATGTCACTCCACCTTTGGGGAAACTTCCGTTTACTCCTTGGTTAATCAATGCCGATGCTTCTGATACACGTCCCAGATTATTCAAAGCCTCTGCCAACATGAAATACAGCTCACTGCCACGATAGATATAGATATGTACATCATCCTGATATGCATAGGTACGTACTGTACTATTTGACGGACGATACTTCTGAATGACATAATTACCACTTTTATCCTTAGAAAAATAATAGGTAGAACGCTTATCCGAAGTTGCACCTCCCAGTGGGTTAAAAGCCGGATCAGTATAACGGGCCATTCCTATCTGTGATGGAGCCAACAGATATTCATTCGGTGAATCTGTTCCGAAGTGTTTTAACAAGCTGTTAATCTGATTTCCTTGATAATAATAGATAATAGCAGAAACTGTTTCCTGTGGTTGAGGATTGGTATTATCCCAAACCTTACTATATGTACCCGTCAATTTCACATTATGCATATACTGTGTTGCATCATTCACCGTACTGGCAAACTTCGCATTCATTGTATTCAAAATAACATTTACTGTTTTCTGGTAATCGCCATGCCACAAACATAACTCTCCATATAATGCGAAGAATTCCGGGGTCATATAATCCCAATAACGATATGTACTTTCTGCTGTTTCCGTATCAGGATCGAGCCATTCTTTCCATGACATTGTATTCGTACCATCTACTCCATCAAACCCTTTAGTTAGTAAATCAAGGCATCCTTCCACTATTTGATCCAGATTCTTCACAGGAAAGTTATTCAAATCTTTCATCTCACGAATCGGATCATTAAACCAGATAGCTTCTCCATAAATTTTACCTAATGTAAGGTATATCCATGCCTTCACACGCAACGTACAACTAACTAAAGCTTTATAATGATCCATATTAATAACTGCCGGATTTTCTGTCTTATAATCATACAACTTTGACAAATAATCATTACACGCTATAATCACATCGTAATAACCTGCCGGATCAGCATATGAATTCCCAGTGAGATCTGTATCATAATTATAGATACTATACAATTCACTGGAGGCATTTTTTGTTGGTTCTAGTAATTCCCCACGTGTATCCGTCAAATAGATGACTTTGTCTCCAATGGTTTGCACTTTGGTCATAATACCGATATAACCCGAATACATCTCACTCTCTTCGGTGATGTATCCATCATGATCCAATACATTCTTCGTCTCGACATTGAAGAAATCGTTGCATGCGCCCAAGAAGAATGTCATACATAATAGCGCATATTTCAATATATTCTTTTTCATCATCCTTAAAAGTTCAAATTAACACCAAATTTAACAGATTTAGGCTGCATCATTTTCGCATAGTCAAATCCTTGCATAGCATCACTATAAGAATAAGAGAATTCAGGATCCAAACCCAGATATTTTGTAGCTGTCAACAAATTTTCACCTGTTATATACAAAGTACCGGAACGGAAGAAATTCAGGAATTTCTTATCAAAGCTATAACTCAATGTGACATTCTTCATGCGCAAGAAAGAAGCATCTTCTATCCAACGGTCCGAAAAGTCATTATTACCCATCGGATCGTTCCATTGAGCACGAGGCATATTGGTTTGTTGTCCTTCCAATGACCAACGATTTACAACTGCCGCACTTTGGTTGCCAAAAGTAGAAAGTGATTCCAGACTACGTCTTACACCATTGTAGGCTTTATTACCTTTTGAGTAAGAGAACTCAGCGGACAATGCAAAAGATTTATAGCTAATCCGTGTAAAGAAACCACCGAAATACTTCGGTGCAGCACTGCCCAAAGACACACGGTCTTTACTGTCAATGCGTCCATCACCGTTCTGATCTACAAAATGGATATCTCCTGCCTGATAAGACTGTCCTTTTTGATTGACCAAATTAGCTGCATCCGCTTCTGCCTGTGTAGAGAAAACTCCAAGCGTCTGATAACCATAGAACTGATAAGGAGACTCTCCTACACGGGAGACTAACTGTGCACCATCACTGTAGCTATTTGTCAACTGCGACGTACTACCTAATGACTTCACTTCCGATTCATTGCGGGCAATATTGCCACCTACAATCCATTCGAAATCACGCGTACGAATTAAAGAAGCTTGCACCGCTAATTCTAGACCCTTATTCTTTATTTCTCCACAATTAGCATAGTAGTTTAAAGAACCTAATGCCGATGTATGAGGTACTGCAAAAATGACATCTTTAGACAGGTTGCTATAATAGTCCAGTGTAACTTCCAAACGGTTACGCAACAGACTCATATCCAATCCAATATTGAGTTGAGCATTCTTCTCCGGTTTTAAGGTCGTATTCGATATATTGGCACGAATAATACCGGAAGTGTTCATATAAGGCAAACTCGTATAATAATATTTTCCAAGATTGGAAGAGAAACGGCTATTACCAGACAGACCATATTCCGCACGCAAGTTCAAACGATTAACTAATGTAGAATTAGTCAGTGGCAACCAGCCTTTTCCAAGTAAGGTCAGGCCAGCAGAGGGATAGATGTAAAAATGATTCCCATAAGAACCGGCAGAAGAAGCACCATCGGCTGCCACATTCAAAGAAGCTGCTATCATATTACGATAAGTATAATCAGCATGAGCATAAAAATTCGCCCAGTTCCATTTTTCCTGATAACCATAGAAGTAGCGTCCGATTGCTTTTGTATCTCCCAGTGTCTGATAAAAATCATTCGGAGTGTTACGGCCTGCACCACCTTCATACTTGTTTTGAGTAATCAACATCTGTGCACCGGCAAGAATATTCAAATTATGAATGCCTTGGAAAAGTTTCTGATAACGCACATTACCATTCGCAAATATATTCAAAGTTTCGCCTACACCTTCTTTCACGGAATTTTCCGCATTACCATACTGGTCGACAATTGGCAAAATACTTTTATCTGACAGGCCGGGAATAAATAAATGTTCTTTATTATAATTATAATACATTCCGAATGTCCCGTTGAAAGATAATCCGTTGAAAGGTTTATAAGCCAATCCAAGTCTGAAGTTCACATCATACTGACGGTTACGTCCATCAAGCGTATTAACAATAGCCAAAGGATTGCTGACCGCAAAATCCATATTCGTTGAATTACCATAGTAATAGGCAGAGTAAGCATCCAGGATATTTCCATTGTTATCTTTCTTATAAGGACTAAGCAAGGGAGCACGCGAATAAGCAGCTAATATCGGATTGCTAACATTGTCCATTCCCTGTTGCTGATAATTACCTGTCAGATAAGCTAAACCGACTGTCGCAGTCATCTCCACCCACTTACTAATCAAAACGTTAGTATTCAACTGTGTATGATAGCGTTGACTCTTAGTGTAATCCATCAGCCCGTTTTCCATCGCATATCCTAATGAAAGATCATATTTTGCAATAGCATCACCACCTTCTACCCGAAACAGGTTGTCTGTTACAAACCCATTTTTATAAATTTCGTTTTGCCAATCTGTGGTATTGTTATACAGATAGTTGTATTTACTGTTGGGATTGTTCAAGAATGGAAATTCCGAGAAAAATCCCTCCATGTTATCAAAATAGGTCATACCTATATCCGAAAGATAAGATTTGTAATCATTACCTGTAAGTAACGGCATACGTTTATCATTCCAATTCACTCCATATTGTCCGTAAAAGCTAACCCGCGTATCCAGATTATCCGAAGTGGCACCATCCGTCTCAATCAGAATAACACCGTTCGATCCCATTGAACCGTACATAGAAGCTTCCGCTCCTTTCAATACAGTGATATTTTGGATATCTTCAATATTATATGCTTGAAATATATCTCTCGAGAATCCACTTATTAATTGTGATTCACGAGAATCAGGTAAATAGGGTACCCCATTAATTACCACAAGTGGAGCGTTTGAGCCTACAAATGAACGGATACCACGCAAGTTCATATAACTTCCCTCACCTGGCATACCACCGGCACGGGTTGTTTTCAAACCTGCTACCTGTCCTGCCAAAGCCCGATCTATCTTCATACTTCCCTGTGTGAAATCCTTTTTATTGATATTCACCGCAGAGGTCAATTCCGGACGGGAACCTTCAATTCTCATAGGTAATACAGCCGATTCATTGTATTTATAAGCACTCTCCGGCATCATCAAAATAACGACCTGTGAATTGTCATTCACCAACCGCGTTTCCGGATAATAACCAGCGGCCCAGACAGAAATTTGAGTTGTATTCTCTTTCAATTCCATTTTGAAAGTTCCATCTGTTCCGGTTCTCGTATCTTTACTTCCTACGGCCGAAATAATAGCTCCTTCAATAGGTTTATTCAACGGTGATAGTATTTTACCGCTAATTTTACGTCCTTGCGCATATACACCGGCTACCGACAGCAATAACAGCAAAGTTGTAAATATAAGTTTTATTGTTTTCATATTGATTCCTTATCAAAGTTAATAACAGTTCTTTGTTGGTTTCAGACACCAGTGATGGAAGCAACATTTACTTGCATTGATACCATGGAATTTGAGAACCACATTTACCGGTTGCGTACCTTCAATAGTAATTACACCGACTTTTCCTCCATCACGATCATAGTTCGTTTTCTTTTTATCTGTTGCTTTATTCACGTCATATCCTTCAGGATAGCCTTGTCCACCACGATCATAGTGAAAATCGGTCTTTGTCAATATAGAGGCTGTTACAGTTCCTACATACTCTCCATTAAAAGAAACCTCTACGTCATGCCCCATATTTTGTTCAAATCCCAGACACAGATCATACTCACCGGGAGGTATTTTATATGGAGTAGCTACTTTGTTGGTTTCATCGTAGCTAAAAGCCGTAAAATTTAACGTATACTCCTTTATGGCAGTATCTGTCGATTTAAAACGTACAACACGATTGATTATAGTTGGGAAAACTCCGGGCCAACCAGACCATGCTGCAACTTTGGTATCCATCTTTTCAAAAGTCAGATTTTCATTATCAAAATAAAGAGCCTTTTCTTCTTCTGACAAATACTCATACCATCTCATGAAATCTTTGACACGATAAATTAACACATTGGTAGGAATCTTCATTTCTTTCACATAATAAGCAATACCATTACTAAGAAAAATGGGGTCCTCTAAATCAACCTGTTGCACTGTTGTTCTCCACTGTTTACTAAAAATAGAATTCAAATCTATATTTGTTTCAAAATCCGATTTAGAGAGCTTTTTATTAAAGAACATTGACTGGAATGTCCAATTTTCTAAAATAGAATCCTCACGATGTATTCCCCATTCCTGCAAATTCTGGTGGGCTGTAGCCAACGCACGATTGATTACTTCATTAGAAGGAATCAATACAGTCGCGGATAACGACTCTGACATCATGTTAAAACCTTGAGCCTCAAAATAAGGATTAGTAACTGTGAATATAGAATCATAAACATTACTTCCAGTCTCATCCACACCAATAATTTTACTGGCCTCCTTATCAAAAGTCAATTGATTACGCTCCATAATCATCTCTCTAAAGATAGAGTAATCATCACCTAATCCTTCGATTAATTCATACAAAGATTTGGGAGTTTCCACATAGTCTTCCATTTCGTAAATGTATCCATTGTTCACTTTCGTGATCTTTTTCACAGCTACACCATTGAACGAGATGGAAGTCACGTTATCTTCATTATCTACTTTCGACACATTGACATATTTTCCGTTCCACATCAGTACACGTTGTCCATCAGATAGATTGGAGGGAGAAAGAGATATGTCCGAAATATGTGACTTGGCCAGGAATGTTCTGTCAGTAGTAGAAGCTATATGAGATGCATTTTCATCATTTACAACAAAAATAGTAAACAATAGATTTTTCTCAATCATTTCATCCAGCACTCCTGTTTCACTAAACAATTGATATATGGTACTCAATTCCGGTTGCGACTGCAAATAGTCGACAGCTGATTTGTTGACCACCGTAATGTTTACGTTATTCACCACTTGTTCTTCCTGGGAATAATGGGAATCCCAATCGTCATTACATGCATATATACCACTTACTAGCAATATGGATGACAATATGTATTTTATAGTCTTCATAAGTATGTGTTTATTCATCTTCAATAATCGGTTCAAAAGTCATACAATCTAATTGGATACGGAACTTGTTATGAGAAGTAGCAGCCGGATCGGCAACCAGCATCTTCATAGAGTGAACACCCGTTTTTGAGAATTCAATTTCATCATAAATAACAGTATCATATATTCCCAGTGTATTGGCCGAAACACTTGCATAAATCGGCACCTCAGTAGTTGTTTTACTGTTATTGTCGAATGTGAACTGAACTTTGCCACCATTACTTCCACTAGTCATAGTACGCATAAAGTCCATAGAAGTCGCATAAGTTACTTTCAACGTCACTTTATATTTGCCAGCTATCAGGATCGGTGTCTTCATGATAACGGAACCATTATATCCCAAATTCAAATAGATATGATCTTTATTCTTACAATTGGTCCATGCCGATCCTGTTTTCGGAGTCGCATAACCTACCCGATAATATCCGCCGTTATTACCATCTAAAGATGTAGAAGTACTCCTGGCATCTATGGTGTAGCAAGCGAGTGAAGCAAGATCCGACTGATGCTCAGTTGCATCTACCGTCTGATATTTTTGGTTCGGGTCGCCATAACCACCATTAACCCAAGAAGCTACCTCCTCATAATCAGCAAAGTCCCATTCAACCAGTACTGGAATCTCGGATTCCCACAAAGGCATCCAGCTATCTATCTCATGCAAAATCCCATTCTTAGCCTGTACATCGGAACCGTTTTCTACAAACATCGCTTTCACCGATTGACCATCAATTTCTCCTTTGTAATTAAAGTAAAGCTTATTGCCACTCTGCAAAGACGCTTCCAACACAGCATCCGCTTTGGTAGTCCACAATTTTGTTTTTGTACCTCCAGTAAAACTGTTGAAATCAAAAACAGAATAACTTCCCCCAATCACATGATATGCCACATAGCGAAATAATTCGTTTGTTTCATCTTTATAGTCTGTACCTACTGCACCAGCTTTAGCAGCCAGATCGGCAACGGAAGTAATTCCCTCGGAACGATAGGTCTCATCTGATACAGCCAATAGCGTATAATTGCGCTTTTGCTGAATAACCGTATTATCTTCCTGTCTTATTTCATCATAAATAATGCTCAAACTGTCTTTCCAGCTTGTTTGATCCAAAGCATTGATAAAAATGGAGTATTTATCACGACTTTCACTGATACGTTCATATAGGTTTTCCACCAAAGGAGACATCACATTATTCAGTACATACACATATCCATTGGATACCTGAATAGCCAGTTCCTTTACATGCGCTTCTTTATTCACATAAATTGAATTAAATCCTCCAATCTCCGAACTCTCATCAAAAGAGACGGAAAGATAATCATCCGAAAGTGTTTTAGCCTCCAATTTGCCCCCTTGAATAAAGGTGTTCAGGTTTACAGAATCATTCACGATATGATACTCTGCAAGGCTACGGGCATAATCCCTCCCCAGTTCCTGAATAGAGGATACATTCTTTTTTTGATAAAAACTACGCACGGCCTCGTTCGTAGGAACCAATACCGTAAAATAAGACGAAGCCTGATTTACGGCATTAAACAAATCCGCATACTTCAATACTGTAATCCACTCAGAGAATTCATCAGAGCGGGTTTCCAGATAAGACGATACCGGATTCATATCATAAACCTGATAGGTAGAGTCTTCGTACGGATCGTTGCATGCACTGAAAATTGCAATCAACAATAATAAATATATATTTCCTAAAGTCTTCATAATAAATGGCTGTTTATTAATTATTACCTGTTATTCCATAATATGGATTCTGTACCAGTAAGTTATTATTTTCAATTTCATCCTCATGAATAGGTAAATACCATGCATATTCATTTTGAAGAACTGAACGTATCCAACTACCATTCGCTGTTGTATTGTATTGCTGAATCAAAGAAATAAAAGCTGATTTATGAGTATAGTTCTTACTTTTGGCATAACGTATCATGTCATACCAACGTTTACCTTCAGCTGCCAATTCAATATTACGTTCCGGCAATAAATAGTTTTCCATCATTGAACTTTCATCCTCCTCATCCAAGATCAATGTTTTATTAGGCAAATTAGCACGAGTACGGATCTGATTCATTATATCAACAGCCTCCTGCCAGTTCTCTTTTCCTTTCCAAATCAAAGCTTCTGCCTTCATCAACATGACATCTGCCATTCTATAAACAATCCAGTTAGCATCGTCTTTTAAACGTATTGCATCCACATTTGTAGGATCAATATCACCCATCTTATATTTCCATATACAATAGAATGAATTCTCTCCATCAGTGTATCCAATAAAGGCACCAAATTGGCTACGGATTGCATCTTTTCCTACCACTACTTCTGTGAAATCATTTAGCAAATCCTCACCCATTTTAGTAGAATATTGATAATTTGGATTTGTACCAGTCTTATACAAAGCACTTGGTCCTCCTGTCTGACTATAAGTGTTGCCGTCCCAGTTCACTTCAAAAATGGATTCATTACTATTCCCCGGATTAAAAATTGTATGCCAATTTTCCGAAATTGTAATAAATGCCGGACGACGCGATGCGGTAGCGTTGATTAGAAGATCAGCATATTTAATACAAGTATCATAATCTTCGGTCCACAAAGAAACTTCAGACATCAATGCATACAAAGCCCATTTAGTAACACGTCCCTTAGAAGCATTCCAATTATCATTGTCATAAAATTCTTTTGCACCCCCGGAATCAAGAGCCGTTTGCACATCTGCCTTAATTTGCTTCAAAATTTCTTCTTCCGAAGATTTGGCAATAGAGAACGGAGTAGAGTCATCCTCATAAGGAGTTGTTACCAAAGGCACTTCCTTAAAATTTCGTACCAAGTAAAAGTACATCAATGCCCGCATGAAATAAGCTTCGGAAAGGTGAGCATTCATCGCACCCTCTGTATAGGTATCATCTATTTCATGTACTCCCGGAGCATGAGCAATCACCACATTTGCCATGTTGATAACCTGGTACATATTCTCCCATTTGCAAATAGCCTCTGTTCCGTCCAACTGGAAGTTCTGCAACTTCATTCCATCATTATCACCTGTCAACGTGCAAATAGACGCTCCCCGCAATTCTCCCCATTTCAGCAATAACTGGCAAGAGGAACGCATATAATAATAACCGGAAGCAATGACCGCTTCTACATCTTCTTTCGATTTCCAGTAAGCGTCAGTCACTTGCTCATTCTTGGGAAGCAAGTTCAGCCAATCGCTGCAACTACTATTCAGCAGCAGGCTTCCTGCCATTATCCCTATATAAATTAGTTTCTTCATGTCTGTAAATGTTATTAGAAATTCAAGTTTAAACCACAAGAAAAACGGCGTGAGCAAGGAGTGTTAGCACTATCCTGCGATAATTTAGAAGCCGAAGTAGGGAGGGATACCTCTGGATCCTGACCTGTATATCCTGTCCAAGTAAACAGATCATAACCAGTGACAAAGAAATTAAGTGTATTCAGACCTAAGTAATTGCACACCTTTTTAGGAAGAGAGTAGCTCAAAGACAAAGTTTTCAAACGCACATAAGAAGCATCTTCAACAAAACGGTCTGATCCTAAGTAGTTATATCCCTCATTATATAGAGCGCGTGGAATATCTGTATTATCTCCTTCATTTCTCCAACGCCGCAAAACTGCTTTACTCTGGTTATTAGCATTATACATAGATTCATTATTCATACGAGTCGCATTAATAATTTTCTGTCCGAAACGACCATAGAATGATGCATTCAAATTTAGACGCTTATATTTAATTGTAAAACCAAAACCACCGGTAAGAATCGGGTTACAGTTGCCCAAATAAACAATATCATATTCATTTATCACACCATCATGATTGATATCCTCATAAATAGCGTCACCCGGACACACTTGTTTGGCACCATTCTTCATGACGATCGGCTTACCACTTACATCATTCATGACATTTCCCTCTTTATCACGTGCATAAGTAGCTTCCTTATTCTGATAGACTCCTTGGTAACGATAACCATAGAAAGAACCGAATGGACGTCCTTCTTCTATACGAATTGCATACGCACCATTCTTGAAAGTATAAGGTTCCGGATTCATTGTTTCAGGCAATTCAGTAATTTCGTTAATGTTACGACTCAAGTTAACATACGCGCTAACACGCCAATCTTTCTTTTCATACAATACACCATCGACACGGGCTTCCCATCCTTTATTCTCCATTCTACCTGAATTATACCATTTGTTCATAGAGAATCCTGTAGAAGATGGCATTTTCGGTTCTTTCTGCAATAAGTCTTTAACATACTTATTATACCATTCAAAAGTTAGTTTTAATCTGCCATGGAAAAAGCTAAAATCCCCCCCAAAATTATATTCTGTTGAAGTTTCCCATTTCAAATTATTCAACTGCATTCTACTGGGATAAATAGCAGACATATCCATATATTCGCCCCGTGAGCTGTAGGCTCCGTAGTAAGCTGCCGATCCTTTCGGAGCATTACCACTTTGTCCAATGCTGAAGCGAAGTTTGAATTCATCCATCCAGTCTTCTGTATTTTTCAGGAATGGTTCATTTTGTATATTCCAAGAAATACCTACCGTAGGAAAGATTCCTAAACGCTCTGACTTACCCATTGCAGAACTAGCATCCATCGTTGCAGAAGTATGAAATACATAACGATCCAATAAGGTATAGTTAATTAAACCGGTTCCGGAAATACTGCGCGCCTCCGACTCCCCCGAATCTAAACTATAAACAGAACTACCTGTAATCGGATCTGCAAGACCAGAGGAAGCATTACCATAAGACGTGCTTGTAGTACTGGAGCTAGTAGCTTGTGTGGTGCGGAATACGGCAGTTGCAATCAAATTATGCTTATCCTTCCAGCTTTTATTGAATATCAATTTATTTTCAGTTTGCAACGTCAGACTCTCTGAAGAACCTACTGAACTCTGATTAGCATATACGCTCGTCCATGCTACACCTGTAGCCACCTGCGGCAAGAACTTGTCTAGCGTAGTAGTTGACATTTTAAGAGAAGCATAAGCTGAATACGTCAAACACGGAAAAATCTTATAATCAATACGGAAATTTGCACGGCTATCACGTGACATTGTATTTTTATAACTTTCGTTTGCCATAGCTACCGGGTTAAAATTGGAAGCACTAGAGCTACCCGACTTAAACTCACCTTCCCAATCTTTTGTCTGATAAGAAAAATACTGTGAAGAACGATTTCCATTTTCATCCATATAATAAGGAGATTTATTAGGCATCTTCCTAAATGCTTCCGAACGTACATTGCTATCTTTTGGTGCCCAGTTGTCATCCTTATCTGACTGTGTAAAGTAAAAATCAGCTCCGAATCTCAACTTATCTGAAAAATTATAATCTATACGCAAAGATGAATTGAAACGTTTCAGTCCCGTACCGATGGTTGTACCTCCTTCACTTAAATATCCGAGTGAGAGACGGTAAGTAGCCTTTTCACCACCACCACTCATAGAAAATGTGTTGTCTGTTGTAAATGCATTCTGACGTACCTCGTCCAGCCAGTTTGTATCTACATTATATTCATTGAAATAGTTCCAGTTGGGTGAGTAATTGATTTCTGGTGTATCATACAAATACTTCAAATAGGTATTGGCATTCAATCCTGTATAATTAGCACTATTCCATAAAGCTTCCTGAACCATAGCAATATACTCTGATCCATTCAGCATTGGAATACTATTCGGTTCGAATTTAGCGGTGAATTTAGAAGAGAAATTAAAGGTAGTCTTTCCTGTCTTACCCTTCTTCGTCGTAATTGCCAATACTCCATTAGCACCTTTTGTACCCCAAATAGCAGTAGCAGCCGCATCTTTCAAGACTTCCACCGATTCTATATCAGTAGGAGCAATATTCAATAAAGCCCCTAAGTCTTCTTCATTGGCTGTAGAAAAGTCGAAATCATCATCCAAATCTTGTGTATAAGGCACTCCGTCAATCACAATCAATGGCTCAACAGAACCATTCAATGTACTGGTACCACGAATACGAATAGAGCTACGTGCCCCCGGGTCAGCGCTCAAAGCAATATCCACACCACTCAACTGACCTTGTAAAGCTTCTTCTACCGTAGCTATCGGAGCTGCAGCAATCAAATCTTCCATCATTACCTTCTGGGTAGCAGATACATTTTCTTTATGTCCGATACCCATATTATTGCGCTCAATACGCTTAGCAGTGATAGCAACCTCTCCCAATGTCTCCACATTGGATTCCAGTTTTACATTCAATACTTTCTGACCGGTATATTTGATTCGCTTCGTTTTCATACCAATGTATGAATATACCAATGTCAGATTGTTCTCTTGTGCAGGAATTTGTAAACGGTAATCACCATCCAAATTAGTCACCGCACCTCCTACCGAACGGTTTTGAGCATTCACAATATTCACATTCGCACCGACAATCGGTTCGATCTGATTCCCAAGCATTTCGGTCACCTTACCAGACACGACTTGTACTTGTGCGGCTACTTCCCCTGTCCCCAGAACAAGTATCGCTATCAGCATATATTTTACTAATTTCATATTCATATTAAATTCGGTTATATCAAAGGACTGTATCAATCAACTGAAAACATCCGTCGTCAAACGCAAACGGGAAGAAATTATAATCAGAAATCACGTTTGCCACTTTACCATCTACCATTATACTCAACGAGCTTCCGGAATCAGTATATGTCAAAGACTTTCCACTAGCAGTAATATATGTAGCATTCTTCATGGTCGATCCCGGATAAGGATAGGTAATAATTGCATTTTCCCTATCACTCAAGAAGTATGAAAGCAGGTATTGACGGAGTTCCAGGCTATTGGTCACCGTTCCCGCTGCGTTCATACCTGGGATTTTGCCTGCAGCTATTGACGTACTGATAGCTTCATTTGTCGGAATAAAACCGATAATATGAGTCCCTGATAATCCGATTATATAATCGTTGGACATTATCATGCCTGCTTTCTGCAACAATTGTGCAAACTGATAATAAACATAACGGACATCATTACAAACACTCAACTTATGTTTCAACCCGTCACCTTCTTGTGCTTGAAAGAGAGCAGCTCCACCATACATATAAGTTTTTCCGTTATTCCAACCGTCATTTCCATTCTTCACTTCTGTAAACTCGACGAAAGGCTCTACGTTGTTATCCGGTTCCAGAATCTGATTATAGGCAGCACTACTTGCTATCTTCCCGTCTTTCACATACCAATAATTGAAACCGGTTTGTGTAGCAAGAACCTGCACTCCATTTGTTTTCAGTTCATCTACGCCAGTAGCCGTATGCATGTTCACAATACTTCTCATAGTAGAAGAAGAAACATCTGACAATCCATCCTCTGTTTCTTGTTGTAATTTACTTCCATCCGCATAAGTTCTCAAGGATATATCTTCTGACTCTATTTGTTCATTAGTAGGCACTAATAAGACATATTTTGTATCTTGTGAAGAATAAGCCGTTATCAGTCCTGCTCCACTCAACATATAGAGATAATAGTTACAATCTTTGTTACGAAAAGCCGGTCCGACAACAGAAGCAAACAGAACAGGTGTATCAATTGTACTTAGTCCATAAAACACCCCATTTACACACATCGACTTATCTTTTACCTTTGAAGGATCGAAGTTAAAGACCATGTCATACATATTCTTAACTTTTCCACTTGTAATCTCATCTGGGAATGCAATTCCATTCTCGTAAATAAACTGATTCAACATATATTTCATCGCCAAATCGTCTACATCATCCAAAGATTCATAGCCACCCTTTCCCCAATAATTATTAAAGAAATTATTCATTGCCACATCTGATGGTGCAAATACACTATATGCTTTCGAGGCATTATTAGCTACATCCGAATATTTCGTTGAATACCATTCCACTGCAATAGCGGGTAAAGAAGTACCATGCGTATGAATAAAAAGTGAATCGGCACCCAATGCTGCTCCAAAATCCTTAGATAATGTAGCATCATACGTATAAGTGGTATTTTCATTATACAAGTTGAAGAAAATTGAATAATTTTCATTTGATTCCAACTGTGTATAAATGGTTTCTAAAGGTTCAATTACCTGATCTACAATATATACGTAACCATTATCTGCTAAAATTTCATATTCACTAACAGCAGCATTAGAAACATTAAATCCATCAGTTCCTTTCCATGTAGAGTTAGGATAAAAATAGTTATAATTGGAAGCTGCATCCAATTTCTTTGTATTAAAGAAACGATAAGAGAAAACCGGAATAAAACGGTCCAGATGATAAACCATGCGTCGTTTACCCGTAGAGGCCTCTACTTCTTCAGTAGGAACATTGCTGCTACGCGTACGAAATTTATAATACAGCCCCGCATTCTTATTCATTTCTTCATCAGTTATCAGATCACCTTCCGGACGAAAATTCACCAACTTACTTTTATTGTAAGAATAATAAAGCAGATGAAAACCAATCACTTTTTTCAGTTCATCCAAATTTATCTCACTGATGTCTGAATAACCATGCTTTTCCAAATAAGCCGAAAAAGCCACGTCATCCGGAGCCATTACGGTCAGGATACTTTTTCCCTCCATAATAGGCTTAAAACCTGCCAACTCTACTGCCTGTAAGAAAAGCGAGTAGTTCCCTCTATCTTCCAGGACTTCCCAAGCACTACCTTTCAACCATTCTGGTTCTTCATAATGTTCATCTATCTTATCTGTACATGAGGAGATAAAGAAAGGCATGAATAGTATACAAAGCAGTACTGTTGTAAATGTCATGTTTTTCATATTACACAAATTGATTATTGTTTATTCTTATTAAGTTCATACTCATAGTCATCAGGATACTCCAATGAAAGGACATAATTTTCTATATTCAAATAGCCGTTTTTAGCCTCTTTTACAGCATCTGTCGGATCATTTTTATCCAATCCCCATGCATCTTCAAAAACATCCGGCATCCCATCATTGTCGGAGTCTAAAAGTTTCTGTGCCGTATTTATTGTACCGGGTCCTCCTAATGGGAATTGTTCAGTTTTGCGTTCATCTTGAATAATCGTTCCTTTTCCTCCCAGTGAAGTAAGTTCGTCTATCAAATACTTATCTACTTCATCACGTACCGGAAGGTAAGCACCCACCTTTTCAACAACCCACTCATAAGACTCTAGCGCACTTTTCTGGCTGCGTATAATCGGATGTAAATTTGAACGAGCCTCAAGAAGTGTGGGAGAGCCACTACAATATTGTGACCAATTCACTTCTGTTATTTCTATTCCATTCAATGCTCCATCCTTGTCATAGTCATAATAGTTACCTTTACAATAACTTCTAAAATCACTATTACCACCAGTAAATGGTCTTGCAGGATTCATTGGTACCTGTTGTGCCTCATATACTTTAGGTGCAATTTCCACATTCTGCCAATTATTACAGGGACCAACTATAAAATAGTTATTTTCAATAGTTGTTTCCGATTTACCTGAAGAATCACCACCCATATTATAAGCAGCTCCACTTCCCCAATTGTACACAACGTTGTTAACAAACTGGTTTAATCCTTTAACTTTCGGATTTCGAGTTTTATTATCAATATATAAATTGCGGAAAATTGTGCACCCATTCAATGTATCAGTTTGCATCAAGCCACCACATGAGTGATTCTGCAAACCTTGCCCAATTATAGAATTTTGTATTGTTATATTCTTTGGGGCAGTTCCTTTACCATCAGGATTAATGGAGAAACACTCATCTTTTCCCCAAGTCATAGAACAATGATCGAATATCATATTTGCTCCATTAGCCATTCCGCAAGCATCCAAGTCCGAAGGATATGCAGCTCCCATACGTATACGCAAGTAACGAACAATCAAGTTCTGTGCACCTGAAGCAGAAACACGCCCATTATAAAGAACGATTCCATCACCCGGTGCAGTATGTCCTAAAATTGTCTGATTACTTTTCAAAACAATAGGATTGCTGCTCAATTTTATAACACCAGATACATCAAATACAATAATGCGCCAAGGTTTGCTTACTGCATCACGAAAAGATCCAGGCCCCGCATCATTCAAATTAGTCACATGATAAATTTCTCGTCCCTCACCCGTACGAGCACCTGTTGCATTTTTCCCATATCCTTCCGCACCAGGAAAAGCAAGTACTCCATCATCAAAAACCGGGAAATTAAGCCCCTGATCCGAGCCTCCCCCTTGATCACCAAAATCCCCATTTTGCGCTTGGTCTGTTGGCAAATTGGGACTCAAATCATTCCTAGCATCCTTATCAACACATGCAAACAAAGCAGTGATTGAAAGACAGGAAACTGCCAATATTCCTACTTTTGCTTTTAATAATGTAATGTTTTTCATATATAATTAAATTAAATAATGAACTATCCATCAATAAATTTATTTACAATAAACTCATATAAAATTTCATTGTTTTACAATTATGCATTAATATTTTTCCAAAATTCCCATTAGATGAGATTTATTATCTCTTGTTTATAATACTAACCCCAAATCTTACCACCCCTCAAAACAAGGCTTTTTTAATTATGGAACAATGCCCCATTGCGACGCATAAGCATCTTGAATTTCTTTAGTCTTGAAACATACAATCTCTAAATTTGAATAATAATCAATGGTAGCATCTATCCATGCTAGGGAAGAGTCTAATTCATCCGCTGGATACCATTCTGAATATACTCCGTCATTATCTTTGTTTCTATAATAAACTGAATACCATGAAACTTCCGTTTCTCCAGACATAACGCCAATACTAGAGTATAGTTTAGCCCAAATTTCTGTTAACAGAAATAATTTATAGCCAATATCATCACCATCTGGTAATCTGACTATTTTATCGAGCCAATTTACATTATTAACAACCATTCCATTCTTATCAATAAAAAGATTTTGCTCAAAATTTTCACGATACCAATACTCACTTTGAGTAGAATTGTATCTAACTCCAAGAATAAAGTCACAATAAACTGTTTGTGCCGATGTAATGTCTGTCCATTGATAATAAGTATACACACTAACATTTCCATCTATATAAGGACCAGAAGAACCGTCATCATATGTTTCATCTAAAAATCCGATTGTAATATCCAATGTATAATCATCGTTTTCTATATAAGGAAAATTTACATCAAATTTAACTTCAAAAGAAGCATTTGTTATAGATCCCCCTTTCCCTTGAGAAATGACATCATTGAAAAGTATAATGCTTGAATCCCTTGTCTTTAAAGTAACCAACGCATTGCACTGTTGAAATGGATACGTGTATGATTTTCCATCATCAATTTGTATATCCAACTTAATTTGATGTTTTCCAAAAGATATTGGAAAATTAGATTTCACATTTTCATCGCCACGTAAAGAAAAACGCCCTACAAATTCTTCCTGATTATCTATATATACAAAACACTCATCTACATGATCACCTGTGTTATACTGATAATTAAAATAAGGTTTTGTGAATAAATTCAGATTAACCATACATGTATTATCACTTGCCCCATCACTTAAAAGTCCTTGCTGCGCATCTCCTTGCATCAATGAAGTCTCTTCACTTTCCATAAGATCATTACCGTCACATGAAATAGCTAGAAATGGAATAATTAAAAATAACATCAATTTGATGATTTGTTCTTTTTTCATGGTATTACATTTTATTTGTTTATTAATTAAAACAGTGGTTGACAATCTCCCACCATTTCTATTCGCCATATTATTTATTCAACTCAATACATCCCATAATGAAAGGTCCTGTTGCTTTAGCATCATTATCTCTCATTTTCTCTCCTATATAATATTCGAAACTGCCATCCCGATAAGGCTTACCACCTAATCCACCTACTTGGCAACATTTGGTTAATGTCAATGTTCCGTCTGGATTGGAGATCAGTAGTTTATCGCGCAAACCTTTAAAAGCCTTTTCTGCAATGGCACGATACCGACTATCAATGTATCCCTTATTCACAGCTTTCATATAAGCATACATACACTGTGTTGTAACAGAAGCTTCCGGGAAATTACCTGTACGTGAAGGTTGGTCAATCACCTGATACCACAAGCCATTTTTATCCTGGTATTTTGAAAGAGTTTCCGCTAACCCCTTCGTCCATTTAATCATATCAGCATAACCTGAATGATCTTGGGGAATATATTCCAAAGCATCTACCAAAGCCATAAACCACCAACCGATACTACGTCCCCAGAAATTAGGAGAATGTCCGGTTTCCGGATCAGCCCATCGCTGGCTCCGGTCCTCATTCCATGCATGATAATAAAGTCCGGTCTTGGTATCATAAGTATGTTGATGGCAGAGAGTGAACTGTTTAACAGCCTCATCAATCCATTCCGGATGATTGAATTCAGCTCCATATCGAGCCATAAAAGGAGAAGCCATATACAATCCATCCAACCACATCTGATAAGGATATATTTTTTTATGCCAAAAACCTCCATCTGTTGTACGAGATTGTTTTTTCAGCTGATCTATCAGATTCTCGATAGCCAATTTATATTTCTCCTTTTTGGTTTCATTGTACAAATCAAACAGAACTTTTCCGGAATTTATATAATCCAAATTATAGGTTTCTTTCTTATATAAATGAATATCTCCTTTGTCATCTACCAAAGAATCAGCCCATGCTTCCACATAATCAAAGTATCTCGGGTCTCCTGTTTTCTTCCAGACCTGTAACATCGCGCAACAACCTACTCCTTGCGCATAACCAAAATACAGGCGTTTTCCATGATCCAGTTGCCACGCTTTCGGGAAACGGCGAATTTCCGAATCGGCAAACAGACGATAATAAGTGTCGGGAGCAAAAGAATCCGTACGGAAAGGAACTGCCGGAAGTCCGGCTTTATTAAACAGATTCACTCTAAAGAAAGTCCCATAACCGTAGCGTACAGCTACAGGTACAGAGACATAAGTTGAAGAAAGTGTTATCGAACTTCCATCAATTACGGCTTCAGCCGGATAAAACCGCGCATCACGACCAGCAATAAAAAATCCTTTTACCGGTTCATTGCCAGGTGTCTGCAGGCCACCTTCCGCAAAATCAAAATCTAATGTAATTTCTCTCCCATTCACTTTCATTGATTTGTAGAGAGGTCCTGAATAAACAATCTTTTTACCATATTGCTTTGCTAATGCCCAAGCTGCCAGCCGTTCGCCCGGTGCAACTTTATTTCGTGGATGTATGTCTGTAGAATCGGCTGCATCCGTCACTACTGCCATACCAATGTTCTCAAGTCCACCTAACCATGTTTTCAATTGTGCTTCACGAATACCTGCCGGTTGTTTGTAATGTGGTGCAATCTGTACAAAATAGAATGGCATATCCGGCTGATTCCACTCTTTCCGCCAACTATTTATCAAGTTAGTAAATACTTCCTGATATTTCTCATAGCGAACAGAGTTAGACTCTCCCTGATACCAGATATTTCCTTTCACAGTATATCCTACTATAGGAGCAATCATACCATTCCACAAAGTGGCCGGAACCTTACACTTATCTTTTTCCTTACTCACCTTTTCCTTTGAATATTGTTTTAAGACATTGGCATACAGCGGATTGTTTTCCATCACTTTCATGTTTGTCCAGGATTCGGCATGTGTTCCTCCCCAAGTAGACTGAATTAAACCAACCGGTGTACTCAATTCCTTATACAATTTACGTCCAAAGACAAATCCTATAGCAGAAAAGTCTTTTAGATTATCCGGACTACAAACCACCCATTTCCCACTACAATCCTCTTTTTCACCATCAGGTGCCATCTGATGCTCTACATGAAACAGACGGATTTCCGGAAAATCAGCATCTTTCATTTCTTCCGCTTCATTCAACATTCCTGTTTTCCATTTCACTTGCGGATTACGAGCTACTGGAAATTCCATATTTGACTGTCCGGTACAAAGCCAAACTTCACCTATTAATATATTATTGATATGAATCTTATTATCACCTTTCAATATCACAGACTGTCCGGAAGTGGCTGCCGGTGTTTGTATCATCAATTCCCAATGACCGTTTTCTGAAGCAACCACCTTATATTTCTTATGATCCCACGAAGTCTTTACCTGAATCTTCTCTCCGGGACGTGCTTTTCCCCAGAAACATACTTTCGCATTTTGCTGAAGTACCATATTATCTGATAATATGGAGGGAAGTTGTATATCTGCATAAATTCCCAAAGGGAAAAAACAGATCAATAACCACAGACAAAAAATAATTCTACAGAATTTCATTGTATTTTATAGTTTTAGATTCAATGTTTTACTAAATAAGTACATGTCAAAGATACCGTATTACATGGCAGAATTAAAGAAAAGGAATATGGAGAATTCGACTTTCTTATGTAAATTCATATGCGTACAGCCTATCAGACGTCGTTTTTGTACAATTTTACAGGCCATGTACAATTTTCCAGTCTTTCTGCCATTCTTTTTTAATTCACCTTAGTTATTTCAACCTTTCTTATGATGAGTGAATCAATTATGTTTTCATCTATCTTCACATCCTTTTTCGCCTTGATAGCCAGATTGTCGAAACAGAAATTGGATAATTTGTACTGATTTGATTTCTCTACAGCAAAAAAGGAATCGCAATCCAGGCGAATATTACGCATCGTTATATAGCTGGAATATGAGACCGGCATATCTTTGCGATCTTTCAGATCATAAAACTGTGTCCATGGAGCAATAAAGATACAATTGCGAACATTCCCTTTTATGTCTTCAACCAAGATGTACTTATACTGTTGAGGAGTATCCGGACGCATTTTCAACCATAAAAGGCGTTTAGCCTGATCCAAATCACAGCGCCGGAGAATTATATTATGATTATAGATTGACTCACTTCCACAAGTCAGCACTCCGTGACAAAATCCGAAAGTACAGTCTTCAATAATAATATCACAATTGCCACCATTATCGGGATCTTGATCCGCCCATGGTCCTTTCCCGCCTTTTAGAGCAATCGCATCATCATTGACAGACATATAACATCCCTTAACCAGTACATTTTTACATGCATCAAGATCAATAGCATCTGTACTGGGAGCTTTTACAGGGGAAGAAGGAGAATAGATATGTAAATCCAAGAGTTTTACACTATCACACTTATAAATGTGAGTTGTCCAAAACGGAGAGTTCACCAGCCTTACATCAGAAATCTGTACGTTATTACTATGGGATATATGAAGCAAACGGGGACGCAATTCATCCATATTAGTACATTTAGGAATAACCCGCCGCCGCAACCAGAATGATTTCCAGTATCGCTCACCGTTTCCGTCAATCGTCCCTTTCCCGGAAAGAGTAAAACCATCAATCTTATCAACATTAATCAAGGCAGAAAAGTATTTCAGATTCTGTCCTTCCATCCGTGTTTCTATTACAGGAAAGTTGCTAATATCATCACTGCCTTTTAATATAGCCTTTGCTTCCAGATGTAAATGTGTTCCCGGTTTAAAGAAAAGTGCACCACTAAGATAAGTACCCTCCGGAATGACAACGACTCCTCCACCATTGTCGGATGCCAAATCTATAACAGCCTGGATTCTTTCAGTTTGTAGCAGTGTACTGTCATTCACTACTCCATAATCTGTAATCAAGAATTTCTTTCCCATTATACTGATATCAGTTTTCTCATTTTGGTAAAACCAATCCGGTATCATTTTGCCATCGGGAAATTTCTCCTGACTAAATAGTTGTAAGCTACAACATGCCGCTACTATTAAAATTGCTGATTTTATCATTTTCTACTGCTTATTACTTTTTCTGCAAAAGTATCGCATCTGCCCATTCACCCCAAGCTTAAGGATATGGAGATATTGATTTTCTTATGGAGTTCCATGCAAAAGCCTCAAATACTACTTATTCGTATACAATATTCCATATCCGGATACACTTTTCTACATATCTAAAATCAGTACAGTTTCTCCGTCTCCTAAATAAAAAGCGCATCCTCTTTATAAAAGAAGACACGCTACAAATAGACTTTTTTCTTATATCGATGTTTGGAGATTTATTTTCCCCGACAGAATATTATCTCGTAATCACAATTTCTCCTTTACGTCCGCCACCACGGAGAAAGAACTCATAAGTGTTACTACCCGAATCTTTTATTTCAAGCAGTTCTAAATCCGTACTCCTTGTCTGTTCACCTCGCACAACAGTCTTTAATATTCCATCAGTTTTCTGCCCGGCTGTGAGTCCCCCTTTCCAAGTAAGTATATACTGTCTACCTTCTGCAATATTAGTTATCGCAATCTTTTCTGTGGATAAAGTCATACACCAGTTATTCGGTTGCTCCAGTTCGACAGTAGTATCCCAAGTGAAATGAGGATTTCCAGTCATGCCTGCTTCCTCTGCAAGAACCTCTTCTTTGCTACATGATGTAAAAAGGACACATAGTAGCAATAGAGGAAAGAATCTACATTTTTCTATCATCTGATAATTTTCAATTTAGTTATTTCGCCATTATCTGTTGTCGCTTGTAAATCAATCTCTCCTTTATAAACAGACAAGTCTACTTGCCTATCAGAAAAAGAGACCTCCTTCCCATTAATATAAAAATGCACAAAAGCCTCCGCACCCTTACCTACCACTTTTGCAACATCCCCTTCAACAAAGATAGCTGTATCTTCCAACCATCCATAAGCAGTATCTTCATCACCTTCTGTAAGAAAACACCCCACTCCGGCATTATATAATTGACTATCCGTTCTTAATCGCAAAAAATCTATATCAGGAAGATTTCCGTCCGACTTACGAGGTAGAGTGAGTTGAGAGGCATCCAGACTGATAAAATCATCATCCGTCACAACCATCCCCACCGGAAGGAAAGAATTATTCACTATTTCACATTCAGCCTGATTAACATCTATGATATGCTTTCCCGAAGATCTCGGTTTGTGCGACAAGTTATTTGAAATAATATGACCATACCCGGGCACATCAACAGCTTCCGATGCAGTCTTTCTATTCAGCATACAGAAATTAGACGGATTCTGATAACCTGTATTATTATACCAGGCTATTCCTCCCAAATGATGGTTAGCATAGAAACCTTTATTTTTATTCATATAAGCGAGACAATACCGGACGATGTGCATGGGAATTACACTTGGTGCTTTGGGATTATCACTCATTCCATATCCTCCCGACTTAAATCCGGTGCCATCCCCCGCCTTGCCACCATCTTTCGTGTATCCATTCAGGAAAGACCAACAGTTATCAATGGTAAAAGCTGCCTGACAGTTTATCAGATCAAACCCGTCATCACTATTATACCAGGCACGGCAGCCTCGGAATACATTACCCGTATATTGGGGCGAAGTAAGATGCCCCCCGAATCCATCGACGTTTCCTCCTTTACCGCCATCGGATACAGGGTCATAATTATTGTATGCATCACAATTCAACACCAGATTGTTTTTACCTGTCACTATATAGAAGCCGATAGCCATGCCGTCATGCATCGACAAATACTCGTAGACATTATCACTGCCCCCTTCATTGCGAAAACATTCGGACTGGGTATGTCCTACAATAGTCACTTGTGTCCCCACTACTTCTATATTTCTGAAATGCAAATAAGAGCCACTCACATAGAATACAATAACACGTTCGTTTTCCGGCTTTACTTCCGAAAGATCAAAAACAGGACGCTCATTCTTATAGCCGGAGTAACAGATTCGTTTATCCGGACCAGTTCCACTCTTTGACATTTTAAACACCCGGCTCCAAGTGGTACTTCCAGCTGTATAATGTTCCATTATCTCTGCTTCCGACACTCGATATGTCCCTTGCCGGATATATACAGTATCTCCTGCCATTACTTTTGATTGTGCTTTGCCCAAGGTGGCAAAAGGCTTATCAATCGTCCCACTGTTCGAATCATTTCCATTGATGGCCACAAAATAGTTCGTCGCCGGAAGAGATAAAAGGAAACATCCTATGAAAAAGAGAAAAAGACCAATGCGTTTCATGGTATATCATTATTATGTTATTGCAAAGCTACTGCTTTTTATATCACAAGAACTGTAATATCGTACGTAAAGAATAGAATTTTGTGACAACTACGTTTATATCATTTACTTTCCATAGGAAAATCCCAATCAAGTTATATTTCATCTTACATTAAAGAAGAAAAAAGCTGACCCATCTTTCATAATCCTCTCCACCGTTTTTAATAAATTATTGAGGAGTTTATTATAAACGTCACCCCAATTTATTATAAACTATAAATTCCTAATTTAAGAGCATAACCGTGATTTTTTGCAACAAAAAAGGCTACAAATCCCATAAAGATTCGCAGCCTTTAGCTCATACGAAAACTCTCACAGTTTAACTACTGCAAGAATTTCCTACTATATTGTCATCATATTGTACCAGTTTCTTTCTCATTCTTTTTAATTAGACCTTTTATTCATTGATATTCACATCCACAAATATACAACATAAAAAAGGCTTTGTCAAGAGCATTCCGCCCATAAGAAGAATTATTTGTAATTAATCTCAATCTTACTATCCACATTATCCGTTTGACGCAACCTGCTTTTATCTTTTACCTTCAAATGGATATCCTGCAACTGGAAGTTCTTTCCATAAGTTATCTTTCCGACAGATTCCACTTCCGCACTAATATCAGACAGATAAAAATTCTCGATACGATGACTGGCATCCCACCCTGAAGCAGAAATAAAACGCTTTGCCGCACCTGCTCTTACATGAGAGAAATACACATTCCGAAAATTAGGATACCCCTTTTCTTTCGGTTCTACCGGAGTCAGCATCGTAGTCCAGTGTTCAGGAACTTCTTTCCCTTCATATTCTTCCGGCAACGCAGAATAACTGTATTTCGGATTCCAGTTCAAATCGACAGACAGAATATGAGTGATGCTATCAGCTTCAACACGTGTCATATAGATGTTCTCAACCGTTCCGCCACGATTCATGGATGATTTCAGACGTAGGGTCGTTCCTGTACCATAAGCTGTCAGATCATAGGCCAGTACATTGCGAATGGAACCAGAAGTTTCACTTCCGCAAGTCAGTAACCCCGCACCTTTACGGGCAATACAATTACGAACCACCACATTCTCTGTCGGACGGTTCACACGCAGCCCGTCCGCATCACGCCCTGCCTTGATACAAATATTATCATCGTTACAATCCACATCGCAGTTTTCTATCAGAATATTAGTGGACGAATCAATATCAATGCCATCTGTGCTCGGTCCGTGACCACCTACATTATTATTAATAGTAAGACCGTTCACCGAACAATGATCTGAATACAAAATCTGGCAAGCCCAAAATCCGGTACGCACCAATGTAAAATCTTTCAAGGTGATATGTTTGCTATTGGAAACCAGTACTCCCCGTACGCGCTTGCAATCATAATCCACAATCCACCGCAAATTCTTCTTCTCATATTCCTCCCGCATAGCCCAATACTTATCCCAGAAAACTTTTCCGCGACAATCTATAAATCCCTCCCCCGTAAGGGCGGCATTTTCCGCATCCATTATATTGATAACAGCTGAAGGCCACGTCATTTCGATACCGGCAATACGGGAAGGAAACTCCGGATAATCCAGAATATTCTCACTTGCCAGCAAGGTGGTGCCCTTACTAAGATATAAATTCACTCCGCTCTTGATAAACAAGGCTCCTATTTTATAATATCCCGGAGCAACAACAACCGTACCTCCTCCCTGTTGATAACAAGCATCGATAGCCGCTTGAATGGCATGGGTACTGAATACAGAGGTATCATTTCGCAATCCAAACTTCCCAGCATCCCATTCCTTGTTTTTGGGAGTTTTTTGCGCCCCCACCTGATCAGCCCACGATAAATCCGGCTCTACAGACGCGCTTCCCCAATCATAAACGGAAACTGTCTTTTTGGGAGTCGTAAAACCAATCAATGCCAATAGTACAATAGATAAAAGATATTTCATAATTCTTGCTTTTAGTTCACGTTGCAAAATTATCGCATCTCATCAAAGAGGTAATGGACGGATGTACGTAAAAGATAGAATATTATGTCGAATAGATAATTAATTTCAAAAGGTGCACAATTGTATATAGTCTTTGTACATTTCTCCATTTCGTACATTCAAAAAAGGAGTAATTTTGCGAGTGAATAAATATAATAAGGTCCAAACCGATCAAACAAATATGAGAAAAATTGCAATTTATCTATTGTGCATATTCATGTTACCGCCTGTTGCAACAATGACGGCACAAACCGGTTATAACTATTCAAAGTTACAACGGGAGAAACTAAACCGCGGTGTAGTTGCCATTCGCGAGAATCCTTCAGAAGTGATCGTTTCATGGAGGTATCTTTCTTCTGATCCGATACAAACCGGCTTTAATGTGTACAAAGACGGGGAAAAACTGACAGACACACCTGTCACAGTCAGCACCCTGTTTCGTGATAAGAACAACAGTCAGAAAGCAGCAGTTTACGAAGTGCGTCCCGTTATAAAAGGAAAAGAGACACATCACATTGACGGTACATACACACTTCCGGAAAATGCGCCTTCCGGCTATCTGGAAATTCCCCTGCAAAAACCGGCAAACGGAGTCACACCGGCGGGCGAGACTTATACTTACAGCCCTAATGACGCCTCTATCGGGGATGTAGACGGTGACGGCGAATACGAAATTATCCTGAAATGGGATCCCAGCAATTCACGCGACAACTCACACGAAGGTTATACGGGTGAAGTATATATCGACTGTTACCGAATGAACGGAGAACAGCTGTGGCGTATCAACTTGGGTAAAAACATACGTGCAGGAGCTCACTACACCCAATTCATGGTGTACGACCTGGATGGTGACGGCAAAGCGGAAGTGGTGATGCGGACTGCCGATGGAACAATAGACGGCAAAGGAAAAGTAATAGGAGACGCAAATGCGGACTATCGCGAAGAGGGAACTTTCGACCCAAGCAGAAATCAGATAATGAAACAAGGACGCATCCTGAAAGGTAAGGAATATCTGACCGTCTTTTCAGGAGACACCGGTGAGGCACTGCACACCATCGACTATATCCCTGCCCGTGGCAATGTTACCGATTGGGGAGATGCAAAAGGTAACCGAAGCGATCGCTTTCTGGCCTGCGTTGCTTACCTTGATGGAATACATCCGAGTGTTGTAATGTGTCGGGGATACTACACACGCACAGTTCTGGCCGCATTCGACTGGAATGGGAAAGAACTGAAAAACCGGTGGGTATTCGACAGTAACAATCCCGGATGCGAAAATTATGCCGGACAAGGAAACCACAATCTGCGTGTAGGCGACGTGGACGGTGACGGATGCGACGAAATCATTTATGGTTCGTGCGCTATCGACCACAATGGCAAGGGACTTTATTCTACCCGAATGGGACATGGAGACGCCATCCATCTAACTCATTTTGACCCTTCACGAAAAGGTCTGCAAGTGTGGGACTGTCACGAAAACAAACGTGACGGTTCCACTTATAGAGATGCTGCAACGGGAGAAGTATTGTTGCAAATCAAAAGCAATACCGACGTAGGCCGCTGCATGGCGGCAGACATCGACCCGACTCATCCGGGCGTAGAAATGTGGTCGGGAGATTCGCAAGGGATTCGAAACGTAAAAGGAGAAGTCATTGCTCCCAAAATGAGAAATACGCCTACCAATATGGCCGTTTGGTGGGATGGAGACCTATTGCGTGAAATGCTGGATAGAAACATGATTATTAAATACGATTGGGAAAACAAGAAGTTTGTCCCGCTTGTCAAATTCACGGGGACTCTTTTCAACAATGGAACGAAATCAAATCCTTGTCTACAAGGTGATATGATAGGCGACTGGCGGGAAGAAGTACTCGTGCGCTCCGAGGATAACACTTCTCTTCGTCTCTATGTATCGACTATCCCAACCGAATACAGATTCCATACCTTCCTTGAGGAACCCATATACAGAATCAGTATCGCTACCCAGAATGTTGGCTATAACCAGCCAACGCAACCCGGATTCTATTTCGGGCCGGATCTTATCAAGATGAAAGGTACTTTCAGAGGCTATCAATTCAAGTAAACATTGTATTAAAAGTATCAGCGCCAACCACAAATACACATCTATTGCCCTTAGTATATTCGCTATACAAAGGGCAAATTTGTTTAAAATCCAAAGAAATAACTATCTTTGCCTGTATATAACACATATAAATCCACTATGAAGAAGAATACATACCTTATATTCTCGCTTTTATTTCTTTATCTCTATCCACTGTCGGCTTCCATTGAAATTCGATCCAATAAGCTGACTACCGGAGATGGATTAGCAAATAATTCGACCCGTTATATGATGCAGGACAGTAAAGGATTTATCTGGTTGGGAACTCTCAACGGATTAAGTTATTATGACGGCAATTCTTTCGTCAATATCTATCCGGATATAAACAACCCGCTCTCATTGGCCGACTCCCGCATCCGGAGCATGGAAGAAGATCCGAATGGTTTTATGTGGATCTCCACTATTTCTTCTTTCATCAGTTGTTATGATTTGCGGCACGGCTGCTTCGTGGATTTCACGGGAAATGGGGAGTACAAGGAAAACTATTCCAAGTTCATCATCGTTTCCGACAACTCCATCTGGTTATGGCATAACCAGAACGGCTGTCGTAGAGTCGTTTATCGTGACGGAAAGTTTTCATCACAGACGTATAAAGAAAAATCGGGCAATCTGCCTTCCGATAAGGTGCAATTTGTTCTGGAAAGTGCGAAAGGAGAAATCTGGATTGGTACGAATAAAGGATTATTAAAGTATCAAAATGGTAAAACAAACAATCTCGACCCGCATCAGCAGAGTTGGGAGCACATCATCTCTTATGATAAATATACCTGTATCATTACTGATAAAAATGAAATCTACCGCCATACCTATTCTGCAGATAAATTGGAGAAAGTTGCATCGCTAGCCGAAAGTTTTGATGATACGAGCCGTGTTACAGGTAACTTCCTTTTGCAAGATAAATGGGTATTGTTCACTGTCGACGGCAGCTACATATTGGATATCCCGACCGGAAAACTAAGCCGTTACACAGAATTGAACATCAAGAACGGTGCAGTCACCAGAGACAATAAGAAAAATGTATGGGTACACAACTATACCGGCGATTTATGGTATGTAAACATAACCACCGGTAAAATCAGGCCTTTCCAATTTCTTTCCTCCAAACATATCGGTTACATTGATGTGGAACGTTACAGCATCGTACACGACTCACGGGACATTCTCTGGATATCGACTTATGGGAACGGACTTTACGCTTACGAACTATCGACAGGTAATTTACAGCACTTCACATTCGAAGTCAATCAATCCAGCCATATCAACTCCAACTATCTTCAGTTTGTAATGGAAGACCGTTCCGGAGGCATCTGGGTAAGTTCCGAATTCTCGGGATTATCCCACCTGGAAATTCTGAATAAAGGGACACAACGCCTTCACCCCAGCGGTGAAAATAGTTCCGACCGCTCGAATACCATTCGTATGCTCTTCCAAACTCAAAACGGGCATATCTATATGGCTAACCGCATGGGTAGCCTTTACGAATACAACTCTGCCCTAACCAAAGTACTCCGGCAAGAAGATTTCACCCACAACGTGTATAGCATGAATGAAGATTCGGAGGGAAACTTATGGCTGGGAATGAGAGGACTTGGCCTTCGCATCGGTGCCAACCAATGGTATAAGAATGACGCCAAGAACCCTAACTCTCTTTCCAACGACCAGGTTTATTCTATCTATCGGGACAGGAAAGGACGTATGTGGTTGGGTACTTTCGGTGGAGGATTAAACTTAGCAGTAAAAACGGCCGACGGCTACCAGTTTAAACACTTCTTACAAGACAACTACAGTGAAAAGCGCATACGCGTCATCGAAGAAGACAAAAACGGACAAATGTGGGTAGGCACCAACAATGGTATCTATATCTTCCATCCGGATTCACTGATTGCATCACCCAAGAATTACGTGATTTACAATCATGCCAACGGCACATTCCCCAGTAACGAGATACGGTGTTTGATGAACGATGATGAAGGCAATATGTGGATTGGTACAGCCGGAGCAGGATTTGCAGTTTGCCATCCGGGAGACAATTATGAACACCTCACTTTCGATTGCTATGACATAAAAGACGGATTGTCTAATACAGTTGTGCAGTCCATCATTCAAGATAAGGACAACAAAATGTGGATCGCAACCGAATACGGAATTTCCCGTTTCACCCCGGGTACCCGACAAATAGAGAATTACTTTTTCTCTTCTTATACTTTAGGAAATGTATATAGTGAAAACACCGCTTGCGTCAGCAACGACGGAAAATTGCTGTTTGGTACAAATTATGGACTGGTAGTACTGGATGCCAATAAGATAGAAAATCTGGATAAACCTGCTTCCGTCATCTTTACCGGACTTCAGATCAATGGCGCACACATGCTCCCGGGAGTGGAAGACTCGCCTTTACAGGAAGCCATACCCTATATTGGCGAACTGAACCTGAAATACTATCAGAGTTCATTCACGATTTCTTTCTCTACTTTCAATTACCTGGATGGTGTATCCAAATACTCTTATAGCCTCCCTCCATACGACACGGAATGGAGTTCGCCCTCCAACCTCAACTTTGCCACTTACCGGAATCTACCTCCGGGTAAATATGAACTTCATGTGAAAGCTTGTAACGCTGCCGGTATCTGGGGAGAAGAAAACGTGATGGAAATCATAATAGCTCCGCCTTTTTGGAAAACCGGCTGGGCTTATCTGATTTATGCTATTCTAATTGCTATAGCAGGTTATTTCAGTTTCCGCATTATCAGAAATTTCAATGCTTTGCGTAACCGTATCGCCGTTGAAAACCAGTTGACGGAATACAAGCTGGAATTTTTCACCAATATTTCCCACGAATTCCGCACCCCGCTGACACTGATTCAAGGTGCTTTGGAGAAAATCGTCAATATGGGAAATCATTCCAAAGATATGCAACACTCCCTGAAGATCATGGACAAGAGTACGAAGCGAATGTTGAGACTTATCAATCAGTTGTTGGAATTCCGGAAAATGCAGAAAAACAAACTCGCCCTCTCTCTGGAAGAAACAGATGTCATTGCTTTCTGCTATGAGATATTCCTTAGTTTCAAGGACGTGAGTGAATCCAAAAACATGGATTTCCGTTTCGAACCTTCGCTAAACTCTTACAAAATGCCTGTAGATAAGGGAAATCTCGACAAAGTGGTCTATAACCTGCTCTCCAATGCCTTCAAATATACTCCTTCCAACGGAAAGATTATATTCAAAGTAGACATACAGGAACAGAAGAAACAACTCTGTATACAGGTAATCGATACGGGATTGGGCATTCCGAAAGAGAAACGTGCCGAACTGTTCAAGCGCTTTATGCAAAGCAGCTTCTCACACAGCAGCGTAGGCGTAGGGCTACATCTTACCTATGGCTTGGTCAACATGCACAAAGGAACAATTTCTTATAATGAAAATGAAGGAGGCGGTTCAATCTTCACCGTCGAACTGCCAACCGATGCCAGTGTTTATGAAGAAAAGGATTTCCTTGTTCCCAACCAGTTATTGATTGAGGAAGAAGAGCAACGCCATAAGGAATTTGTTACAGATGAAAAAACGGACGAACCGGAGGCACCGTCCGTACCGTTGAACAAGCGGAAAGTCTTGATTATCGAAGATGATAATGATGTCCGCGAATTTCTGAAAGAGGAAATCGGCCATTATTTCGAAGTAGTAGCAGAAGCGGATGGTATCAGCGGATTCGAACGTGCACAGACTTATGATGCGGACCTTATTATCTGTGACGTGTTAATGCCGGGCATGACAGGATTTGAGGTGACCAAGAAGCTGAAGAACGAGTTTGCCACCAGCCATATCCCCATTATTCTGCTGACCGCTCTCAATATGGAAGAAAAATATCTGGAAGGTATCGAATCCGGTGCGGATGCTTATATCACCAAACCATTCAGTATTTCTTTATTACTGGCCAGAATTTCCAAACTGATAGAACAACGTGACAAGTTGCGGGAAAAATTCTCCAATGAACCGGGAATTGTTCATGCGGCTATCTGTACGAACAACAAAGACAGCAAATTCCTTGCAAAACTGAACGAGATGCTGAACGAGCACATGGTGGAAACGGAATTCTCTGTAGATGACTATGCCAACCTCATGGGATTGGGACGTACCGTGTTTTATAAAAAAGTACGTGGCGTCACCGGATATTCTCCAAATGAATACCTGCGTGTCATTCGCTTGAAGAAAGCTGCGGAATTATTGTTGACCGAAGATCTGACCGTTGCTGAAATTTCATATAAAGTGGGTATCAACGACCCCTATTATTTCAGCAAGTGTTTCAAGAATCAATTCGGAATAGCACCCTCTGTTTATCAAAAGAACGGTGGAAAAGCTCCGACCTCCAATACCACAGCAGGAAACACGGAGCAGCCCGCTGAAGAAAAAGGAGAAACGAATGCTTAAACAGAATACATGATAACTGACTGATAATAGTACACATTCTCTCTGCCAATGGGATTATGTGTACTATTATCTGAAATTATGTACAAACATCAGTCACACTTTTCCATCAAAAGATAAAAATTACATTATTTCCGTACTTTAATACCGGGTGTATCTTCTTTCAATACACTTTCTTTGCAGCAGAACAATTTAATTGATTATCATGAAACACAAATTATTCCTTTTCGTATTTCTGCTGACTACCCTGTCTGTTATCGACGGACAGGCATCCGAACGCAAAAAATACAACTTCAACAGTGAATGGAAGCTGCAAATAGGAGACTTTCCTAAAGCCAAAGACACTAAATTCAACGACAGTGAATGGAAGCAAGTAACTTTGCCTCATGCTTTCAATGAAGATGAAGCATTTAAACTCTCCATCGAACAATTGACAGATACAGTGGTGTGGTATCGCAAAAGTTTCCGGATTCCGGAACTGAAAAGTAACCAGAAAGTATTTATCGAGTTCGAAGGAGTACGTCAACGTGGAGATTTCTATCTCAACGGTCATAATCTGGGCAGACACGAAAATGGCGTAATGGCAGTGGGATTCGACCTGACTCCATATATGAAGGAGGGTGAAAACGTAATTGCCGTTCGCACCGATAACAACTGGATGTACAGAGAAGAGGGAACCAACTCCAAATTTCAGTGGAACGACCGCAATTTCAATGCTAACTATGGCGGTATCCCCAAAAATGTGTTTCTGTACGTTACCGATAATGTATATCAAACTCTTCCCTTATACAGTAACCTGAAAACAACAGGTGTCTATGTGTACGCCAAAGATTTCGATATAAAAGGGCGTAAAGCAACCATTCATGCCGAATCAGAAGTCAGAAACGACAGTAAATCTCCCCGCCAGTTCAGTTATCAAGTGACTGTACTTGATGCCGATGGCAAACGATTGAAAACTTTCCAAGGTGATAAAGTGACTTTAAAAGCAGGAGAGACTAAAACGGTAAAGGCATCCGCCATTATCAATAATCTTCATTTTTGGAGTTGGGGATATGGCTACCTGTATACGGTAAAAACTGCTTTGAAAGATGACAGCAATCAGATATTCGATGAAGTCAGTACCCGCACCGGATTCCGTAAAACACGCTTTGCTGAAGGAAAAATAGAATTGAACGACCGTGTTATCCAAATGAAGGGATATGCGCAACGTACCAGTAATGAATGGCCTGCAGTGGGTCTGTCCGTACCAGCCTGGTTGAGCGACTTCTCTAATGGTCTGATGGTAAAAGGAAATGCAAACCTGGTTCGTTGGATGCACGTCACTCCATGGAAACAAGATGTAGAATCTTGCGACCGTGTAGGTCTGATACAGGCAATGCCTGCCGGAGATGCAGAAAAAGACCGTGAAGGACGCCAATGGGAGCAACGGGTGGAACTGATGCGCGATGCAATCATTTATAACCGTAACAACCCGAGTATCTTGTTCTACGAATGTGGCAACAAAGCTATCAGCCGTGAACATATGATAGAGATGAAAGCTGTTCGTGACAAATATGACCCGTTTGGCGGACGTGCTATCGGTTCACGTGAAATGTTGGATATTCGTGAAGCGGAATACGGCGGCGAAATGCTGTATATCAACCGAAGTGAGCATCATCCGATGTGGGCTACCGAATATTGCCGCGACGAAGGTTTAAGAAAATATTGGGATGAATACAGTTATCCTTTCCATAAAGAGGGTGACGGTCCGCTTTATAAAGGTAAACCGGCTACTGATTATAACCGTAACCAAGATGAACTTGCCATTACCATGATAGCCCGCTGGTATGATTATTGGCGTGAGCGTCCCGGAACAGGTAACAGGGTCAGCTCCGGCGGCACTAAAATTATCTTCTCTGACACCAATACCCATTACCGGGGAGCGGAAAACTATCGCAGAAGTGGAGTGACAGATGCTATGCGTATTGAGAAAGACGCCTTCTATACACATCAGGTGATGTGGAACGGATGGGTAGATACGGAAGAAGACCAGACCTACATTATCGGACACTGGAATTATCCTGAAAATACAGTAAAACCCATACATGTGGTATCTACCGGGGAAGAGGTGGAACTTTTCCTGAATGGTAAATCTCTGGGGAAAGGCAAACGCCAATACAATTTCCTCTTTACTTTTGACAACATAACATTCAAACCGGGTAAACTGGAAGCAGTCAGCTATAATCAAACAGGAAAAGAAATCAGCCGCTACGCCATACATACAGCCGGTGAACCAGCCAAACTGAAACTTACCGCTATTCAAAATCCCGAAGGATTCCATGCAGACGGTGCAGACATGGCTTTAATACAGGTGGAAGTTGTAGATAAAGACGGAAAACGTTGCCCGTTGGATAATCGTACGGTTCAATTCACACTTAGCGGTCAAGCAGAATGGCGTGGAGGGATTGCCCAAGGTGAAAACAATCATATCCTTGATACAAAACTTCCGGTAGAATGTGGCATCAACCGTGCACTGATCCGCAGCACAACCACTGCCGGAAAAGTAACTCTGACAGCACAGGCTAAAGGATTACCTGCCGCCACACTCACATTGGAAACAGTGCCTGTAAAAGTAACTGAAGGCTTGAGCACTTATCTCCCGCAGGAGACTTTAAAAGGACAACTGGACAGGGGTGAGACTCCTTCTACCCCTTCTTACCAAGATAGCAAAAAAGGTGTACGCATCGTTTCAGCAAAAGCCGGTTCCAATAACAGCGATGCTGAAAAGAGTTATGATGATATCGAACTGACGGAATGGAAAAATGACGGTAAGTTGAGCACTGCCTGGGTTACCTATACACTGGAGAGAGAGGCCGAAATAGACGATATATGTATCAAATTGCAAGGGTGGCGTTCACGCAGTTATCCATTGGAAGTATATGCCGGAAACACCCTGATTTGGAACGGAAATACAGATAAGAGTCTGGGGTATATTCATCTCAATGTAGAAAAGCCGGTACGTGCCAACACTATAACCATTCGCCTAAAAGGAAATACCAGTGACAAGGATGCTTTCGGACAGATCATTGAAGTAGAAGCCAAAGCTGCCAATAAAATGGAACTGGAAAAGAGCAGTAGCAAAAACCAGTTAAGAATCATTGAAGTAGAATTTCTCGAAACAATCAAATAAATAGTTTTCAACAGGTATTAGCTTTCTCACACGATTGTTAGTTTGATAAGAAGTCCTCCCGAACGATTATAAACGTGAGGAGGACTTTTTATTATCCCAATAATTTATAAAATCATAAAACATTGTTCTATCATGAAAAATTTATTGATCCTTTTTATACTTGCATTCAGTTGCAACTGTATGGCAGGCAACAACGAACCTGCCCATGTAATTATCACCGCCGGACAATCGAATACCGACGGACGCGTACCTAACGACCGTTTACCGGACTATATCAAAACAATGGCAACAGATACGGCTTTTACTGCTGGAGCCTACAAGTATTGCAAAATAGCCCAAAACCGTACAGACGGTAAATTCCGTCCCTTCTGGCCTAAAAGCAAAAGAAGAGCCAAACCCAATACCTGGGGATACGATGCTGTCACCTACTATTGGTTGGAACAGCTGTGGCAGGAACCGTTCTATGTTATCAAATGGGCAATCGGCGGAACCTCCATAGAGCCTTCCACCACTTCGGATAAATCTGTCCACTGGTCAGCGAACCCGGAATGGTTGGCAAACAACGCAGCGACCAGTGAGAAAGGACGTTCATTACTCCTGTCTTTCATCAATGATATCGACGGTTGCATTGACAACACATTATCCAAATTGAAAAACGGTTATCAAATTGACGCATTCCTATGGCATCAGGGAGAAAGTGACCATGCTTACGGAGACAAATATTACGAGAACCTGAAAGCGGTAGTCACCTATGTGCGTAATCACCTAAGTGCAAAAACAGGAAAAGATTACTCCAACCTTCCTTTTATTTTCGGTACGGTGGCTAAAAAGAACAAACAATATGGCAGCGAAGTGGAAGCCGCCATGAAACGTTTTGCCAAGGAAGACAAGAATGCCTATCTGATAGATATGTCGGATGCGGAACTAATGGGCGACCGTTTGCATTTTAACCAAAATTCGGCTGAATATTTGGGCAAACAGATGTATGAACAGATAAAAGCAGTCCGTTGAAAAGGCTATATTTGTACTTTCATAGGGGATAGCGTACAAATACCAAACGTGTTTTTTAGCGATTAGTATGAAATTACATCTTTTCCGTACGAATATTTGAGCGTAATTTCTTCTAATACGCTTCCTTTGCAGAGGAAGTCAGGCAAACGGCAAACCGTGTCCGCATCTTCTATTATTTACTAATTTAATCACTTAGATATATCAACATGAAAAACATTTTGCATGGAAATGGCAGTCTGGGGAGGAAGATTCAATATCTCCTTCTAATGGCTCTGTTCGTAGTACAATCTACCCTGTCGTTCGCACAAACCCGAACGGTGACAGGTGTAGTCGTAGATGAGAAAGATGAACCGATTATCGGTGCAAACGTCACAGTGAAAGGAACTGCCAAAGGAACGATTACTGATTTAGACGGTAAATTCGTACTCTCGGCTCCCAAAAGTGCCAAACTGCTGGAAGTGTCCTTTATCGGATATAATACTCAAACAGTAACTATCACCGATAAAATCCTCCAAATAAAACTGTCAGAGTCTGCTATCGCTTTGGATGAGGTTGTAGCTATCGGTTACGGTAGTGCCAAGAAAGGAAATGTGACCGGAGCCATTGCCAAAGTAAATGCTGAAAAGCTGGAAGACCGGGCTACAACCAATATTGCCTCTTCCCTGCAAGGACAACTGGCAGGTGTGGAAGTTCGCAGTACTACCGGTGAACCGGGTTCCGAATTACAGATTCGCGTACGTGGAGCCGCCTCTATTAATGCAGACGCCACTCCTTTATATGTAGTGGACGGTATTCCTGTCGATGATCTTGGCAGTCTTAACCCCGGAGACATACAGTCTATTGAAGTATTGAAGGATGCTTCCTCATCAGCCATCTACGGTTCCCGTGGTGCCAATGGCGTTGTTTTGATTACTACCAAACAAGCCGGTGCAGATGAAAAAGTCAGGGTACAATTCCAGGCATCTTTTGGTATTCAGTCATTGGAAAGAAAAGTAGATGTATTATCCCCGGAAGAATGGATTGAATTTCGTACGGCATATAATAATAACAGATATATTTCTCAATACGGAAGCAAAGGGGCGACGATTGAGGATGATTACGCCACCCGCCTGGCAATGATCGGTGGAAAGGAAAGTTATTATTTCCTGAATGACCCACGCTGGACAGAACCGGGTTACGGTAATTTGCAATTGATTGACTGGCAGGACGAATTTTTCCGCCTGGCTCCGATGCAGAATTATCAGTTGTCTCTTTCAAGCGGACGCGGTAACACCAAATATCGCGTATCAATGGGATACACAGATCAACAGGGTATCGCTATTGAAAGCAACTATAAACGTTTGAATTTCCGTGCCAATGTGGAATCCAAGATATTCAACCGGATTACTGTCGGAGTAAACCTTGCACCATCAGCCAACTGGAGCGATGGTGGACGTGTAGACGGTAAAGACCGTCAGGCTACAAACGTGCTGACTATGGCTCCGCTCGCAGAACCGGAGGATGGCATCTATACAGGATCCGGCTCACGCGGCTATTATCGTTGGACAAGCTCCAGCAAAATAAGCCCGATTGCTTACATGGAAGAAGTGACAAACCATGGCGAAAGCGTCCGGCTCAATTCAGCAGCCTATGTAAAAGCGGATATATGGAACGGTCTCAAAGCTGAAGTCACCGGTTCATATAACTTCAGCAGCACTCAATCCCGTTCATTCATTCCAAGTAGTGTAACCAAATATCGTACAGATAGCGAAGGCTACAAAACAACTGCAAGCCATTCTGAATCACGCAGCAATAAATTTCTTCTTCAAACGATTCTGCATTATGATAAAACAATCGGCAAACATACTATCGGTGCAATGGCTGGTTACTCAATGGAAAGCTCCGGCGGTTCTTCCAGCAGACTAAGTGCAACCCAATTCCCCGATAATTCTCTGGAAGTATTCGATATGGCGGACGTTGTATTAACAGCTGCAGCAGCCTCTGTTTCCACTCCTTCCCGCCTGATGTCTTATTTCGGGCGTTTACAATACGAATATGATGACCGCTATCTGCTGACTGCAAGCATCCGCCGCGATGGTTCTTCCCGCTTCGGTAAAGCAAATCGTTGGGGAGTGTTCCCGGCCGTTTCTGCTGCTTACCGTATTTCAAACGAAAAATTCTGGCCGAAAGACTTCGTTATGAACTCATTGAAACTGCGTGCCAGCTGGGGAGCAAATGGAAACAATTCTATACCGACAAATACAGCTCTTGCCAAATTAAGCAGTGCCAATTACTCATCCGGAACAATCATTAATGGTTTTGCTCCTACATCGCTCGCTAACCCCGACCTCGGCTGGGAAAAGACCGAAAGTTGGAACGTTGCTTTCGACATGGGATTGTTCAACAATCGTATTTTCGTTTCTGCCGATTATTATGTGAAAACAACCAAAGACCTGCTATATCAGGTGACTGTTCCCGCATTACTTGGCTTCACCAAAGCATGGGGAAATATCGGTTCTATCCGTAACAAAGGTTTTGAATTGGAAGTAACTACGCAAAACCTTACAGGAAAATTGAAATGGAGTACTTCTCTGAACGTTTCTTATAATCAAAATAAAGTCCTTAGCTTGGGAGATGATAATAGCACTGTATTTACAGGATATGACAGTACCACGCAGGTATTTATGGTAGGTCAACCCTTAAGATCTTTCTATATGTATGATGCTGTCGGAGTCTATCAGACACAGGCAGATTTACAAAAATACCCTGTGATGCAGAATACGAAAGTAGGTGACGTACGCTATCGGGATGCCAACGGTGACGGAATTATCAGTGATAGTGACCGTACCTTAATGGGGAAACCTGACCCGGATTATACTTTCGGTATAACAAATACTTTCAAGTATAAAAACTTTGATTTATCTGTCCTGGTTACAGCACAAACTGGGGGACATATCTACGGAGTATTAGGACGTGCAATGGACCGTCCGGGTATGGGAGCTAATGGTAACGTGCTCTCTCACTGGAAAAATATGTGGAAATCAGAAGCAGAACCGGGTGACGGTAAAACTCCGGGGATCGACAATGCCAATACAGGCCAATTCTATGACAGCCGTTGGCTATACAGTACAGATTTTATTAAAATCAAAAACGTAACATTAGGATATCGCCTTCCATTTAAAAAGAAATTCATACAAAATGCAAGAGTTTATTTATCTGGGGAAAATCTCCTGATGTGGGATAAATATGACGGCGGTTTCTCACCGGAAGCTAATAATGGCGGTTCAACGGGGGATTATGATTACGGTTCATATCCACAAGCCAGAGTGATTACTTTAGGAGTTAATGTTACATTCTAAATCAAAAAAGAAAGAAACCATGAAACTATATAAATATCTTATAAGCGGAGGATTAGCTTTGACATTATCACTGTCCTCTTGTGAAAGTTGGCTGGAAGTAGAGCCTAACGATACACGGACTACAGACTATTTTTATTCCACCCCCAGTGAAATGGAACAAGCCTTGATCGGCATCTATAATGGTCTGCTCCCTATATCAGATTATTCCTGGTTAATGTCCGAAGTACGATCTGATAATGCCTGGGTAGATAAAACGACCGACAAACAACGTGATTATATTGACATAGGAACCTTCAACCCGAACATATCTACCATCAGTACCCTTTCGGGAGCCTGGAATGATTTATATGAGATTGTTGCACGCGCCAATATGTTTCTTAGTAAAACAGACGGAGTAACCTTCTCCTCGGAAACTATCAAAAACCAGTTCATCGGTGAAGCTAAATTTTTGAGAGCACTGGCTTACTTTGATTTGGTACGCTATTTCGGCCGAATCCCCATCGTACTAGAACCAGTGTCTGTGAATGAAGCAATGGCTATCAAGCAATCCGAACCTGTAGAAACGTATGAAACAGCGATTGTTCCCGACTTGGAAGACGCTGTAAAAAAGCTGGTAGACACTCCGTTGAACTATCAGGGAAACAGTGCTTCAGCCGGACGTGCAACTTTAACTGCTGCAAAAGCTCTATTAGGACGTGTCTACCTGACAATGGCCGGTTACCCTATACAAGACGAGTCAAAAAAAGCATTAGCTGAACAACTATTCAGCGAAGTGATCGATTATGCTTTCGCCAACAACAAATACTGGGCAAGTACCGCCGATGAATGGAAGAAAATATGGATTAGCGAGAATGACAACAAATATCATATTTTTGAAATCCAATATATTGCAGCAAAAAACTATGGCAATCCAATGGTCTTCAACTCTGTTCCGGCAGTCAACGACTCTTATACCAAAATACAAATGTCCGGTAATAGGATCTGGTGCGAAGCCAGATTAGCCGGCCGTTTCAAAGTAACCGACACAGAGGGAGTTTCTTTGGACAAACGTTGTCCAAGCACCATTAACACCGATGATTTCGTAGATGATGACGGAGTTCCTTATACAGGTGGAGAATTCTTTCAAAAATTCTTTGAGCATAAAATGAAACGTAAACTTTTAGGATTTGAAGACATCGATGACCAAATAGCCGATCGTACTTATTTTCCGATCAATTATCCGCTAATCCGGTTAGAAGACGTGATGCTTATGTATGCAGAGATAGTTGGCCCCACTGACAAAGCCATATCACTTGTCAAGCTTATTCAGGAACGTGCCGGAGTTTCAACAATCCCAAGCAGTGTCACTCCCGAAAAGTTTGCAGAAATAGTAGATATGGAGCGCCGCTTGGAACTGGCATCCGAAGGTATTCGCTGGCATGATCTTGTACGCCAGAACCGATACGTAGAGGTCTTACAGGAAATGTTCAAATTTTACGGTTCGGATGAAAACGGTGTCATTAGTAAGCCGGAAACGTACGAATTATACAAACTGGTTACCAAAGACTCATACATCTATCCAATACCGGATTCACAAATGAAGGTAAAAGAAGGATTGTACGAACAGAACAAAGGATATAATTAAACGACATAATACTATTTATAAATTTGTTTGAAGGTTAGTAAATGAAAGTCCCCCGGCGACAGCTTGGGGGACTTTCTTGTATGTACAAGATATGATTGTACCCTTTACCATAGTCTGATATTCTCTACAAATTAGCTTTAAACAAGGCTTACTTCTGGTATTCATATTCTGATTATCAATATTATATTTTTCACATCTTCTCTATATAAGCTTTAAATAACAACCTATTTATTGCAAGAAAACACTGATATAGAACCGCAATAAGGCAACAAATCAATGAGGTATCTCCGATATGAAACTGTGACATGGGAGTTCGACAAAAAGAAGAGGGAAACTGGTAAATCCAATTTCCCCCTTCTTAATGATATAAATACTGCGATTGCTCTTCTTTTATTTACCTATAGCACCTGCCCAGTCTTTTGCAAAGCGGAAATTACCGATATTTCCTTTAAAACCACTGCGATTTCTAAACGAAATTGCTTTCAGACCGGCTTTCAAAGCACCTTCTTCACCAACCACTACAGCATCGGCTTTCGGTTCATTCTGACTTAATTCAGGATCAACAAATAAAGAAACCTCATTCTTATTATAATCGACTTTCAATACCAGTAGATGCGTTGTATTATAATCATATACCATAGGAGCCTCATTACGTTCTTTCATCAAGCCTACAGCAAATTTGATTTTATCATTTCCTTCGCATCTGACATATACCTGACCACGATTTCCTCCACCAACATAACTGGCACTCGCAGCCAAGATATCTGCCAGATTACTCGAACCAACTTTAGCAAAGTTTACCAGGCAAGCCAGATAATAAGTTCCTTTGGAGTAAACTTTCCCAGATTCTACCAATGAATATACACTGATACGAGAACCTTTCACCCCTTGTGGAAAACCAAAGTTGATAGATGGCCCCGCCTCACTATACCCCGTATACGTCAAAGCCTTTCCAACAGTAGGACTTACAACCCCTTCAACCGGCGTGGTAACAAATGCACCACACCAAGTGTCTACATTAATAGGAGCCCGTTTGTCATCATAAACCACTTTCTCCAAAATGTCACCATCCTTATAACCTTTCAAGAGATCATTCTTTAAAATTTGTGCCTGGCTTCCTACTGCAAGTACCGCCAATGCCATTGATGCTACTACTCTTTTCATAATCTTCTTCTATTTTATATTTTTTAATTGACGTTATTTCTCAAATGCCGGAGTAATCTTTCTGTTATCAATTACCGTCCGGTTTTTCTATTTCTGTAAACGGACAAAGACTCCATTTGAAATTCTCAAATTTATCCGGATGTTTTGGGTCGAATTCTTTATAGTCTTTCCTCAAAAACTTCACTGCATCCAAATCAGCAGTCTTCATTCCTTCAATTATGCATTTGGCCAACTCATAAGCCCCAAAAGTATTGGAATGTGAATTATCTTTCAGCTCCTTCGTTTGTCCCGGATATGTATTGGCAGGATAATGTACGAATGCATGTTTGGAATCCTCTTCTCCCATTGCTTCATAAAGGGTACGGCTTATTTCGTTCAAGTCAATCAAAGGTACATTTTCTTTGGCTGCCAACCAACGAATCGCATCAGGATAATCAAGATGAGTGTTCACTATTTTACCATTCTTATCAAAACGACGACGCTGGGTAGGAGTTACCAATACAGGCTGTGCGCCTCTGGAACGTGCTTCATCAATATAAATCTTCAGATTATACATGAAAGAATAAAAGGCTCCTTTGCCTGGTCCCTTCTGTTTCTGATCGTTATGCCCAAACTCCATAAAAAGATAATCACCCTTCTTCATCTGCGTCAACGCTTTCTTCAAACGCCCAGCACCAATAAAAGTATTGGCAGATTCTCCGGATTCTGCATAATTGGCAATAGCTACCTGATCGGTAAACCAACGCGGAAACATTTGTCCCCAGGCAGCCCAAGGCTCATTATCATAGTCCACTACGGTGGAGTTGCCACAGAGAAAAATAGTAGGCACTTTATCGACACGTTCAATAACCAAAGAGGTCACGCGAGGTGCATCACCATTAAATTCAAGCGTCAGTTTTTCATCCCAGTTCAACTTATTCTTTTCGCGCGCCTTGATTTTGACTTTCTCTCTTTCACTGATTTTCATATTCCGTTTGTTGACGGTAAAAGATTCAGCAATCATTTCTCCCTTCCTGGTCGGAAGATTCTCAATCAACAGTCGGCGGGACTCGGCACGTACTGTTGTATTCCCTGCTGAATCCTTGCTGCCAAGAGTGACAGTCACTTTATAATTACCATCTGGAACATTGACTGAAAAGAAAAAAGGTTGATTGCTTTTTCCATCCCATGACGGTTGCAAGTCATACCCAAAACCCTGTTCGTCATTGAACAAGGTTTCAGATGTTACTTTGGTATATCCTTCTTTTACTTTTTTGTCGGAAGTAAAGTCGAACTTATAAACTTGTGCCCGGACTAAAAGACAACTGGCTACTAACAACAGACTAACCAAAAGTATTACTTTCTTCATTATCATACGAATATCTTTATATTAGAATCCCAGGAAGAAACGATAAGTATAAACATTGGTCTTAACACCGCCAGTCCCTGCCGAGCCTGCAGTTTTGGAATAAGTAACAATATACATATTCTTATTATTTCGTTCCGTACTGCTCCAATAAGTAGCAGATGTATCCATTGCTTTATCCGATACTTTTATCAACTTAGAATTCAGCCTACTCTCTAAAGAATTATCTTTATCCTGCAAAGCGATAAGCTCTCCACTTGAGGGCACATACCAACCTGTAGTAATAGACGGAGACGGAAAATTACTTTCACAATCATCCTGATATTGGAAACATTCAAAATCTGTTTTGAATGTTTCATAATACAAATCCAGTACTTCCGAGTTATTATATCCCAAAAAGCGAAGCGGTTTGTTTTTATTATTTTCATTTGCATCATAATATCCGGTGACAGAAACATAAGAAGAAGTAAATGAAGTGGTCATAAACCAGTCATGTATACTTTGAGTAAGAGCAGGAGAAAATTTACCCGTTTCTGTATAGAGACTCATTACCAATCCATGAACACAATTAGGATGTGAACGAAGCAATGCATCATTATTGGCTGTATAGGGAGTTCCCGCTACGTCTTTATACAGTACAGAAGGCATTGGATTTCCCACCCAACAAACGATTCCAATACAATTATCCTTTGCAGGTTCCGCTTCATTGCCACTTACCACGCTACCATCCGCATAATAATAATCGCCTACCTGCAGATGGTGAGTCACCTCTTTATATCCGCCATCGACAACAAAACGTTTGTACTTCCCTTCTTTCATCTTTTCAGCCGTATCAAACATACATTGTTTATCATTGTAATGACCGATAATTTGATTCTCCGAAGATGGTTTTCTTAACAAACGATATTCGTCTTTCTTCGCGTCATAATAAGGAGAGATTTTCGTTCCTTCATCCACATGGTCCAGATAGAATGCTACATCAACGGGCATAGCAATGTAAGGAGTTTCTTCCGGCATTGCCACTCCCTCTGCATCTGTAAAAATATACCGTGTGGAAGGCAACTTTACAACAAGCAGACTCATACGATGTGTCAACTGAAAACTCAATGTATAGTTTCCATTTTCACCAATCAACGCAGTTGCATTTGAAGTCATCAAGTCTTGCTTCGCATACGTTTTCTGATCACTCTGTTCTGTTGTCAATTCCCAGCCAGCCACTAAAGGAGCAAAAAAATCATCACCTGTTAAATCTGTTTTCCCTGTCATTTCCGATTGATAAGGATAGTATGCATAAAAAGTCACTCCAGCCAACCGGTCGTCATACAATATAGGTTTGCCCGACCAGCTTGAGCCATTGAACGTAAATGGCATATTATTGATTTCGTCCAATATGCTTCCATCTTTTACGGCAAACAATCCGATTTGATCCCCCTGCGTAAAAGTGGTAACAAACCCTGTATCTTCCGTTCGTGTAGATGGTTCATTGCTAATCAGTCCTGCATCAGTCACATTTAATACAATGCCATTCCGTACATTTCCCGGAACTTCTTCTTCATTTTGAGAACAACCAGCCCAACCGAACAACATGATGGTCAGCAAGGCTACTTGCATAAATTTATATTGTTTCATCTTCGCTTCAATTTTTGAATATTATTCTTTATCCGTTCCTTCCACTTCTTCATCATCACCATCCCACGAAACAGAATCTTTCTCTATTGTCACTTTCAGTCCTGGCTTACCCACTCCTACATTGTATGTATATTGGTGCCCACCTTCCAATAGCCCCTCTCCATTACCAGGTGTATGACCGAAATTCCTGCCATCTTTCAATGTAACTTTGAAGAATGACTTACCGGACATATCCTGTGGAACCATCAACAACTGGAAAGAATAAATATCCCCTTCCTTGGCATCTTCCAACTTATAAGGTTTCATCACTATCGCTTCAACTCCCGCCGCAGGCTGTAATTTGCCTTCTGTCATGGTGCCTTTTGTTATGGCACTTACAGTAAACACCATATCTTTCAAGTCTTCCTCCGACACCGTATCTCCGTCACCTTTTACATTGATAATCAACTTTACTGTTCCATGATGGAATTTAAGTTTCCGTTCGCTACGGAACTTCATTTTCTCATAAGCATAAAGAAAATCCGAGTTTTTATATGACTCTTCATTAGTTTGATCAGTAGCTACAGTCCATTCTGTCAATAAGGTTTCCGAAGAAGGATACCAGGCAAACAACGTTTCTTCTTCCGTTGTCGTATACCAATAAAGAGGATCATTATTTTTAGCGCTCATTTCGCCTGATTGAGAAACCTCATACAGCTTTTGTGAGAAACCATCATAAAGGGAAACAGTTTCTCCCCCATCCCATTCAGTCTTCTCCCCGATGCTGCGCGTAAAAGTCATAGCTGATTTTTCCGCCATTAGTTCCATCGGATATTGATTATTCCGAAACTCGTCTTCTGCTACATTGGTACACGCCCCTAAGAAACCTGTCACTACCAATAAACTACCGAGCCATAATTCATATCTTTTCATATCGTTCTTTTTTTTGAATCCTTGTCAGTCGTTTATTCAGTAACCGAAGCAGTCACATCTTTATCCTCTTCTACAATCCAGTCTTCAATTTCCGCTTTGGTAATTGTCATAGCAGGATTTTCGAATGTCACATTGTAAGGATAGGCATGTCCACTTTCCAGATTCTGAACGGGCATGTATTGCGTATAGGTTTCATCGTTCATTCTCACTTCCAACAATACTTTTTCCGGCATATCCTGCGGGAATAGAATAATAGATGCAGTCATTTCGCCTTCTGCCGGTTTAACAATGTCCATACTTAATTCCGAGTTCGGAGTAGCACCACTTTTAGCAACAGCCACACCGGTATTTACGTCAAAAGAGCCTTCCAACTGCAGACTTTTCAGGTAAACCTTCATATTATTTAGTGTAGCACCATTGGTTGCTTTAAACTTCAATATGATTTTGGTCATTTTATGAGAAAAGTCAAATGTAACGGGAGCCTCCGCACGAACTCCGGTAGCTTTGGCGAACAGAAAGTCTATTTGCGATTGTTTGTCCGTTGCCTGATCTGCACCGCTTATCGTTTTTGCAATCACCCCTTCCGTACCCGGCAATGTCCCGTTCGTACCCTGATAGGGATAATAGGCATTTAAAGTAAACTCACCTTCTCCCTTCAAACGGATATTATTATCTGTTGAACCTTCATTTACAACACGGAATGCACCACCGGCTTCATTGCGATATTGGATGTTGATATAAGTATCCACTGCATTAGCCGTCGCATTATCTGCATCTGTTTCAACAGTTACTCCAATACGATCGTCTGATCCCCATGCCGCACCGACAGCACGAGTTTCCTGAACATTATTCACCACTTCATTGATATTTCCGAAAATTTCGATGGGTTTATAAGCACGGTCCGCTTTTCCCGACTCTTCGTCACTACAAGCAGAAAAAACTAATGACACTACCATAGCAGCAGCTAAATACATGTTTTTCATTGATGTCTTCATTTTAAGTTATTGTTTTTTTAATTTTTTACTTCTGCAAATGTAGACGTACTTATTGAACTACACAATGGACGATTGTACGCAAATACCTTGGCAATTATTCATTCAGGGGAACAAAGGGTTCCAGAGTATAATTACCTATGGAGAAGTGTATATTATTCTATTTCCATATAAATAGAAAAAGCAGTCGAAAGCAATAACGTAAAAAAGAGAAATTGCCTTCGACTGCCTTATTTTAAAGATGACTGGTTGGTTACGCCCGATATGTATTATCTCAATTTGTACACCTCTGTTCCGGCAAGCAGGAAACAACCGACTCCGTAGTCTTCAAAATCGGGTACACTCTTGTAAGTAACCGGCTGTCCGTCTTTAGGCTCCTTGCCTGTTCCCTGCACATATCCCAGAAATCCGTTCGGGTGTACGGCATCTTTCACCATAGCGTTCCATGCTTTTAGAAGGACGGGAAGATACTCTTTACGGTCGAGCAATCCGTTGCGGACTCCCCAAGCCATACCATAAACAAATAAGGCTGTA